>Ga0070682_100000013_pt1 | contig 254641 bp, 236 predicted proteins | sample KBSC63LmetaG_FD_64668 | JGI IMG/M metagenome (GOLD analysis project Ga0070682, IMG submission 64668) | Corn rhizosphere microbial communities from Kellogg Biological Station, Michigan, USA - KBS C6-3L metaG | ecosystem: Host-associated > Plants > Roots > Rhizosphere | place: USA: Michigan...
GTCGCCATCTTCGGCAGGAAGTACTCCTTCTGCTCGTCGGTGCCGAACTTCATCAGCAGGTAGGAGCCGATGAAGTGGGTGTTGACGACGCCGGAGATCGAGATCCAGCCGCGCGAGAGCTCTTCGACGATCATCGCGTAGGTGGTCAGGTCGAGGCCCATGCCGCCGTACTCTTCGGGGATCGTCACCCCGAAGAGGCCGAGCTCCTTCATTTCCTCGACGATCGATTCCGGGTAGGAATCCTCGTGGTCGAAGTGCTCGGCTTGGGGGATGATCTTCTCGTCGGCGAACTGGCGCACCATTTCGGTGATCGCCTGCTGCTCGTCGGTCTGCTCACGGAAGGCGGCGGTGTCTACGGCCATGGCTCCTAGCTCGGGTCGGGTGCGGACGGGAGCGAAAGGATATCGGCGACGCGGCTACCGCCGTGCCGGGGTCACAGCACATCCCTTGACGGCTCCGACCGCCGCAGCTAGTACATACGTCCAGACTCGGTAGATCCCGATCTCCCCCAGGGGCGCGATCTGACGAGAAGGAGACGATGGCATCCAAGCTCGCCTACCCGATCGCGATCGCGCTGGCCTTGCTCTTGCTGGCCGCGCCGGGCGCGAGCGCTTCGCTGATCGCCCCGGCCGCTGCCTGCCCGAACCAGACGAGCGCTGCCTCTGCCCCGGCCCAAGAGCAGGCGATGCGCTGCCTGACCGACTTCGCCCGGGCCCGCGTCGGACTGGAAGCGCTCGCCGACTCGCCCCAGCTCGACCTCTCCTCCCTGGACAAGGGGGCCGATGTCCTCCGCTGTGACAGCTTCAGCCACACCGCCTGCGACCGGGACTTCACCTACTGGATGCGCGAAGCCGGCTATATGTCCGAACCCTGCTGGCACGTGGGCGAGAACCTCGCCTGGGGAGTCGGCAGCCTCGGCACCCCACGCTCGATCTTCCGGGCCTGGATGAGGTCGCCAGAGCACCGGCAAAACATCCTCGGCGACTACGAAGCGCTGGGCCTGAACCGTCAGGTGGGCGAGCTCGAAGGGCAGTCGAACACGGTCGTATGGACCGCGCACTTCGGCTCCCACTGCGGCGCGGCCTCGTGACTCGCACAGCGGCGATCGTGGCGATGACGCTGGCGCTCGCGTTGCTGACGGGCTGCGGCGACTCGGACTCGGAGCCCGACCGGCAGGCAGGCTCGGGGGCAGCTGAGGTCGTCAGCGTCGACTCCCTGCGGGCAGTCTCCTCGGAAGGAGCGACGCCGATCTACTGGGCCGGCGAGCAGGAAGGGGCAGAGCTGGAGCTGAGCCAGCCGGACGAGGGCCGCACATACGTGAGGTACCTGACCGGCGGTGCCGCGGCGGGCGACAAGCGCGCCGATTTCCTCACGGTCAGCACATACACGCAGCCCAACGCGGTTGCCGTCCTGCGACGGCAAAGCAAGCGGTCGGGGGGCACGATCGGTCGCGCGCCCGACGGCGCCACCGTCTACTACGACAGGACGAATCCCCACAGCGTGTACCTCGCCCACCCCGGCTCCGCGATCGAGGTCGAGGTCTACGACCCGAGCTTCGAGCGGGCGTTGAAACTCGTCAACTCGGGTCAAATCGTCGTCGTCGACTGACGACGGACCAAGCCATTAGCCGAAACGCCGCCGCCCATCCGGTGAGGATGGGCGGCGGCACAACAGCGATGTCCAGCTCGACTACGGCTGGAAGTCGAGACGGAAGAACATCGTGCTCGAACTGGGGTTCGAGCTCTCCGTCGCCAGGACCGAGATCGCGTCGCCGGCGGCGAACGTCTGCGTGTTGGCTTTGTCTTCACAGCTCGTCGAGCTGTCTTTGATCGTGCAGGTGATGGCGGTGCTGACCGGAGCGGCGGCCCCAGCTGGATCCCTCCGCACGACGAACACGTAACTGTCGCCGGTGCCGGGGGCGGTGCCAAGGTAGATCCTCAGGTTGCTCACTTTGCCACCCGATGTCAGCACTTCCTGAATTGCGGCCTCGGTGCCATAGCCCATGTCGATGGCGGGGCCGAAGAACCGGCTTCCCATCCCGTTCGAGAGCGTGGAACCCGCACCGCCGCCACGAATTTCGCGGGCGGCGGCAGGTCCAGCGGGACCTTGGTCGCCGGTCGGACCCTTGTCGCCGGTCGGACCCTTGTCGCCGGTCGGGCCTTTGTCGCCGGTCGGGCCCTTGTCGCCGGTCAACCCCTTCTCGCCGGCATCGCCCTGGGGACCCTTGTCCCCAGTCGGGCCTTTCTCGCCAACCGGACCCTGCGGTCCGATCGGGCCTTGGGGACCGGCGGGACCGGCCTCGCCCTGGGGACCCTTGTCGCCAGGCTCACCCTGGGGGCCCTTCTCACCAACGGCCCCTTGCTCGCCCTGCGGGCCTTGCTCGCCCTGCGGGCCTTTCTCGCCGACGGGACCTTGCTCGCCCTGCGGGCCTTTCTCGCCTACGGGGCCTTGCTCGCCTACCGGGCCCTTCTCGCCAGCGTCGCCCTGAGGGCCCTTGTCGCCAACGGGGCCTTGCTCGCCCTGCGGGCCTTTCTCGCCTACCGGACCCTTCTCACCGGTCTCGCCCTGCGGGCCTTTCTCGCCTACGGGGCCTTGCTCGCCAGTCAGACCCTTCTCACCGGACTCACCCTGAGGGCCTTTCTCACCGGGCTCACCCTGGGGGCCCTTGTCGCCAACGGGACCTTGCTCGCCCTGGGGACCCTTGTCACCGGTCTCGCCCTTGGCGCCTTGCTCGCCTACCGGACCCTTCTCACCGGTCTCGCCCTGCGGGCCTTTCTCGCCGACGGGACCTTGCTCGCCAGTCAGACCCTTGTCGCCTACCGGACCCTGCTCACCGGTCTCACCCTGGGGACCCTTGTCACCGGGCTCACCCTGGGGGCCCTTGTCGCCAACGGGACCTTGCTCGCCTTGGGGACCCTTGTCGCCGGTCGGACCCTTCTGGCCGGGATCGCCCTGCGGGCCCTTGTCACCCTGGGGACCCTTGTCCCCAGTCGGACCCTTGTCGCCATCAGGACCTTTGTCGCCGGTCGGGCCTTTCTCGCCCTGGGGGCCCTGGGGGCCGACCGCGCCCTGGGGGCCGGTGGCGCCAGTGGCGCCGCTTTCGGCTTGAGCACCGAGCACACCCTGGCCGCTCAAAGCGGTCAGGAACGTGGCACCGCGCTCGCTGCTCTTGCAGCTGGCTTTCGCCGAGATCAGGCGGACAGTGCCTTTGTGCTCGCCGCTCCGCGCGATGCAGAGGTTGAGTGCGTTTGCAGAAGTCGTCTGTGCCGCCTGCGCGGGCGTGGATGCCAGCGACAGGCATGCCAGCAGGCAAGCCACGAGGCAAAAGCCCACGCTGCGCAAGCGAGGCCGTGCGATTGATCGAGCAGTCATTCCGGTGATCTCCTTCTGGTAGGGCCCCTGCGGGTGCCCTCACAGAGGGCGAGTCAGGGCCGCGTCACCGGAAAGAACGTACGAATGTCGTACTTCTTCGCCTGGACATTTGTCCAACTTCGCGAAAGTGACTTAAGTTCGGGTCACAGCGGGGGCTCGATACTCGAAGGCGGACACCGATGCTCGCGCCTTCAGCAGCATCTCCTCGAGCTCCTGCTCGGGATCGGAATCGACGACGATCGCGCCGCCGGCGCCGATCGTGGCTCTGCCCGCCTCGATCACGATCGTGCGGATCGCCACCGAGAGGTCGCAGCCCCCTCCGGCTCCGAAGTAGCCGATCGCGCCGGAGTAGACGCCGCGTGCCTCGCCCTCGAGCTCGTCGATGATCTCCATCGTGCGCCGCTTCGGCGCCCCGGTCATCGAGCCGGGTGGGAAGCAGGCGCGCACGCAGTCGACGGGTCCCAGGCCCGGGCGCAGGCGACCGCGGATGGCGGAGACGAGCTGATGGACGGTCTCGTAGGTCTCCACCCGCATCAGCTCCGGCACCGCGATGCTGCCCAGCCGGCAGACGCGGCCGAGGTCGTTGCGCATCAGGTCGACGATCGTCACGTTCTCAGCCCGGGACTTCTCACCCTCCCGCAGGGCGGCGACGAGGCGAGCATCGTCGGCCGGCGCGGCGGCGCGGCGGCTGGTGCCCTTGATCGGCCGCGTTTCGGCGCCGCCGTCACGGTCGACGGAGAGGAAGCGCTCCGGCGAGGAGCTCAGCACGGCGAGGTCGCCGAAGCGCAGGTAGGCGGAGAAGGGAGCGGGGTTGGCCCGGCGCAGCGCCCGGTAGAGCTCGAGCGGGGAGCCGGCGGTCGCGGTCTCGAGCGCGTTGGTCAGGCAGATCTCATAGCTGTGACCGGCGGTTAAGTAGCGCTTGCAGGCCTCGATGTCGTCGCGGTAGCGCCGGTGCGAGCGACGCGGTGCCAGCGCCACGGGGCCCCCATCCGCCCGCGGCTCCTCGAGCGGCGGCAGCGCGGCCAACCGCCACGCCGTCTCCTTGATCCAGGGATCGGCCGCAACCAGGCTGAGCAGGTAGGCGTGCCGCTCCCGATGGTCGAAGGCGATCATGCGGTCGGCGAGGACGAAGGCGGCGTCGGGGGTCGAAGCGACGTGGGCGGCGACACCATCGCACTCGGCCTTCAGCTCGTAGCCCAGGTAGCCGGCGAAGCCGCAATCGAAGTCGAAGGGCAGCTCGGTCGAGAGTGGCCGCAAGCGCTCCAGCTCACGGTCGAGGTAGTCGAAGATCGACTCGGTCCTCACCTCGACCCCGCCACCCCGCTCGATTCGCACCTCGCCGGCCCGGACGTCGTAGGTGATGACCGCGGCGAGGGGGCCCTCGCTGTCGCCCATGAAGGAGAAGCGACCCCGATTGCCCCTGGCGCGGCTGTCCAACCAGAAGGCGTTCGGGCTGTCCCCATATATATGGGCGAAGGCCCGCTCCGGATCGGGAATCGAGTCGAGCCGTCGCGCAAGGAGCATCGCAGGCAAGATATCCAGCAATGTCAGCGTTTCCCCATGCCGATCCCGGCAGGGGCGTCTTCGAGACCATGCTGGTCCTCGCCGGCCGGCCGGTCGAGCTCGACGCTCATCTCGAGCGGCTCTGCGCGAGCGTCGAGGCGCTCTACGGCAGCCCCCTGCCCGCTGAGGCCCGGACCTTGGTAGCCGATTCCGCCCGCGAGATCGCCCACGGCAAACTGCGCCTCACGGTGGTGCCGACCGGCGGCGCGCTGGCGCTGGAGGCGAGCGCCAGCGAGATCGACGCGGGCAGCGTCTTTCCGTCGGCGAACCGCGGCGCCGCCCTGCGCGGCACAGTCGTCGCCGGCGGCCTCGGCGAGCACAAGTGGGCCGACCGCCGGCTGCTGGAGCGGGCGACGGCCGCCGCCCCGGGCGAGCTGCCGCTGCTGCTCGACGCGGATGGCGCCGTGCTGGAGGCATCGCGTGCCAGCGTCTTCCTCGTCCGCGCGGGCCGGCTCGCAACCCCGCCGGCGGACGGGCGCATCCTGCCCTCGATCGCTCGCCGGCAGGCAATCGAGGTGGCGGCCACGGAGGGAATCGAGACCAGCGAGGAGCGCCTGACGATGTCCGACCTGCAAGCCGGCGAGGTGTTCCTCACCGGCTCGGTCCGCGGGGTCGAGCCGGCCCTGGCGCTCGACGGCGGGGAGCTGGCGCCGCCGGGCGAGATCAGTGCGCGGGTTGCGGCCGGCCTGCGGACTCGCTGGCTGACGGTGGCGGCAGCGGAACCCGTTGCAGCTGTCGCAGGCGGGCGACGAGCCGGTCGGCTCGAGCGCTGAAGTCGCTGAGGCTGTCGTCCTGCTCGGGCTCGACGGCAGGCGCAGCCGGCTGCGGCACCGCAACCATCGCGGCGACACGGTCCTGCGCGTCGAGGGCGGTCGCGCTTGCCTTCTCCGCCAACCCGGCGGCGCGCTCGGCCTGCTCGGCGGCGGAGATCGCCGCCGCGCCGATCGTCATCACGGCGGCCTCGGACGCCCGCGCCGTCGCCAGCGCCTCGTCCACCCGCCGCACCAACTCACCGATCAGCGGCGGCCGGGAGTGCTCGGGCAGCAGCCACTCCTCCGTGGTGTCCGTGGCGTTCGGCCCCATCTCTCCGATATGTACGGCGGGAAGCGGGAAAACCCTCTGCCCGGGGACCCGCTCAGGGCACCGCGGCAAATGAGCGCAGCTGGACTCCCTGCGCCTCGATTGCACTTCTGATGCGCGGATCGCAGAGCGCTTCGAGCTCTCCTTCGCGCTCGTGGGCATAAGTAGTCTCCCCTTCCCCGACGCCGATCCCCGGATGGCAGCCGATCTCGGTCCAACCCGGCGGCAGCGAGCGGATCAACTCGAGCAGGTGCTCGACCGAGATTCCCTCGGCGTACGGCTCGCCTTTGCCGGTCTGTCCGTAGAAGCCACCCTCGTAGCGGATCCCGGCCCCCCGCAGAGGCACTCCCAGCCGGCTCGCCATGCGCGCCGCGACCGCGGCGACCGGCTCGCCGCGGTGGACATGTTGGTGCGAATCGAGGTGAGTGGGATCGCGGCCCAAGAGGCCCCTGAATGCCTCGAGCTGCGCAGCGCACTCCCTTTCGACCGCAGCCTCGTCCTCGGGCGAGCAATGGGCGTAGGCGAGGGTCCACTCCCCGTTCTCGTAGTCCCACTGGCCGATGTCGATGTGCAGTCCGATCGCCAGCCTCGGATAGTCGGTCGAGAGACGTATCGCCTGCCGGGCCGCGCTCCGGCGCACCATCAGGCTGGCGCTGGTGACGACCCCCCGCGAATGCGCCTCGAAGATGCCGGCATTGACGCCTTCGGTATAGCCGAGGTCGTCGGCGTTGACGATCAGATGGCGCTCGGCCGCCATCTCAGAGCCCCAGGCCCTCGGCAAGCGCGAGCGCCTCGGCAAGCCAGTCGTGGCGCTGCCCCTCGGGCGGGACCCAGGCCGGCGGTGCCCAGCCCAGCCACTGGACGGCGAGGTGCAGGCGAGCGAAATCGAGCTGGCGCTGGGAGAACTCGCCTATGCCCGGAATGGCACGATAGGCGTCCACGATCGCTTCGCGATCCTCGTCCCTCCAATCGCCGCTGACCAGGGCGGCGAGGTCGACGAGCCCCGGTCCGCTGGCCGCGAGCTCCCAATCGACCGGCGCCACCCGAGGCGCCGACTCCTCCCCCACCACAAGGACGTTGGAAGCGTAAAACTCGCCGTGGAGCACCGTCCTCGGCAGCTCGAGCAGCGATTCGACGACGTGCCCGTAACGGCTCGCCAACCGCTTCAAGGGCCCACTCGAAGCCGTCGATCCCCCGGGCGCCGAGGCGAACTCTGCGGCTCGCTCCATCCAGCGCCAGTAGTACCGCTCGTCGTACGCGACGAGGTGGCCGACCTCGACGTGGGGGTCAAAGTCCTGGGCCAGCGCGAGGTGAGCGGTAGCCAGCCAGCGCGCCGCCGCCTTCCATAGCTCCAACTCCCCCACCTGATAAAGCTCGCGGCCCTCGATCCACTCGAGGAAGAGCCAGTAGCGATCGTCTTGCGGCTCGACGAGGGAGCCGTAGCAGTGGGGGGCGCTCAGCCCAGACGGCGCCAACACCGAGGAATAGACGGCAGCCTCTCGCCGCGGATCGTGAAGGAACTTTGGCTTCGCGAGCCGTGCCTCCTTGCCGAGCGTGCTCCAACCGAGCTGCTTGAAGGCGAGGCGCAGCCGCGTACCGTCAGCGAGCTCCAAGTCGAGCTCCTCGAGCGGGAAGCTGGTTCTGTAAGCGGAGGGGCGCCGCATGACGCTCCTCGGCTCAGCCTGGCCGTTCGTCGCCAGGGCGCGGATCAGGCCCTGCTCGAGCTCGGCGTCCGACGGGCGAGAGATTCCACTGCCGGCGGGGTCACCCATCACGCGGTCAAGCCAGGGCGAGACGGAGCTGGTCCGGCGGCGGCTCGACTTCCCACTCGTGGCCGTCGATCAGGCTCAGCAGCTGCTCGCGCAGCCCGGCCTTGTCGTCAGGGATCCTGATCGCCCCGATATTGGGGATCGGTCCGCCCCGGTCCGCCTCCTTCTCGACGTCGAGCTCGTCGAAGAGCAGCTTCGCGCCGTAGGTCGGTTCCTCTGGAGTCACTCGCGGCAGGTTGATGTCGTGGAGCAGCACGTCTGCCGCCGGCTGCAGGCAGACCAGCATCGCGAGCAGGTCGAGCGCCGGCCAGGGGTGCTTGTGCGCTGCGTCGATGAAGGCGAACTCGATCGAGTCGACGTCGTGCTGCTCGCGGATCGTCGCCGCCGTCGCGGGTGCGTGGAAGGTGATGTGCTCGAGCAGGGCGTCGTCCAGCATCTCCCGTGCGCCATCCCCCACGCCTCTGCTCCGGTCGGCGTAGAACTGCGTATCGATGTCGTAGGAATGGACGTGGAAATCCGACCCGATGCGCCCGGCGGCGTGGGCCCGGTCCGCGGCGTGGCAGAGGAACGCCGTCGAGAGGCCGGAGGCGGTGCCGACCTCGATCAGGACGTCGGCCTGCGAGCTCAGGACCCGTCCGAAGAGGAACCTCGCGTCGTGGTGCGAGATCGTGCCGACCGCCCACTCGGGCCGCTTGTGGTACAGGCGGTCGCTGTACTCATCAGGTTCGCAGCCAAGGACACCCCCCCAGTCGCTCAATCGACCGCTCTCGTCGATTGCTCTCGATACATGGGCTCGTCCTCCAGGCAGTAATCGAAGGCGGTGCCCCGCAGGGCGTCCTCGACCTCCTCGTAATTCTCGATCGTCTCGCGCAGACCGAGGACGGCCTGCTTGCGGTACGTCGGCACGTTCTCGAAGCTGGGCTCGATCCCGAGCCACTCCGCCATCCGGCCCAGCGCTTCGTCGGAAACCGGCTCGCCGATGACCGGGAAAAGCTCCGCGTAGTCGATGTTCAGATAGCGGCCGTAGTTCTCGAAGCTCCTGTCGACGACCTCGTTCTCCGACCGGCACAGCTCCAGGCTGCGCATCATCGCCGCGACGTCGATCTCTATCCGGTCATCCCGATGACCGCGGTCGGCGCGAGCCGCCCAGGTCTGGGTCATTTCCGCCTTGCACTGGGAGAGGTGGTAGCGCAGGAAGTTGCGGCGGGTCAGGTTGAGGACGCGGACGTGGGTGCTGCGGATGAAGGGGAACATGGTCGGCTCGGCCGAGATGAACTTCCACGAGGCGTTGAGGTGGTGGGTCGAGTTGTACTTGACGTCGATCACCACGAAGCGCTTCTCCGTGAACTCCCTGAGGAAGACGAGGAAGTCGCGAAAGATCTCCAGCTGCAGGTCCCAGTCGGGCGCCCGGGTGAGGCGTCCCTTTGGATGCTGTTCGACGAAGCGGAAGAAGTTCGTCTCAACCTCGAGATCCGCATCCGGCGAGGGACGGTCGTGGAAGACCTCCGGTGTACAGAAGAGATCCGGATGGCTGTCGAGCACGTCGCGGAGCGGGTTCGTGCCGCTCCTCTGGCGCGCCAGCATGACGATTACGTCAGGGTGCTCCATCGAACTGACCCTATCGGCGGTTCTGGCGCGCTGCATTAGCGGCGGATATCTGAGATCGTCCCCTTCGGCCTTCAGGGGAGGGTCATGGCACGAGTCGACCGGTCAAGCAAACCGGCCGTTCTGCCGATGATAGGAGGGAACCCGGGTGTCCGCGACCATGGTCTACAGCGACGTCCTCTCGCGCTTTCGCGTGCTGCTCCAGTCTGCCCTACCGGCGAACTCGGTCGTGGCCGTCGTCAGCAGAGGCGATGAGGAACTCCTCCGGCTCGATGACCTGGAGGGGTGGCATTTTCCCCAGCGCGGCGACGGCGTCTACCTCGGCTACTACCCGCCCGACAGCGAGGCGGCGATCCAGCACCTCGAGTCGCTGCGGGCGAAGGGGGCCGAGTTCCTGGCGATTCCGGCGAACTCTCTGTGGTGGCTCGAGCATTACGCCGGACTCACTCGCCATCTCGAAGACCGCTACGAGCTGGTCGTCCACGACCAAGACGCCTGTGCCATCTACGCCCTGATCGATGATCACGGCGCCGTCAAGCTCTCCGAGGTCAGCCTCGGCAATGCCGACACGAAGGCCGAACCAGCGCCGTCGGCCGAGCTGCCGGCCCTCGCCTCATTGCCGGAGGGAATTCGCGACGGCGCGGCGGCTCTGTTCGATGCCCAGTGGTACAGCGAACAGGCGACGGAGAGCTTCGAGTCAGCCGACGAGATGCTCGCCCACTACTTAGAGGTCGGCCATACAGAGGGCCTCTCGCCGCATCCCCTCTTCAGCCCTCGCTGGTATTCCGCACGCCATCCCGAGGCCATGATCGACGGCCTGCCCGCGCTCGTCCACTTCCTCGAACATGGAGCGGAGGAAGAGCTCGACCCGAGCCCCTCCTTCGACGCGGCGTATTACTACGCGCAGCGGCCACACCTGCGCCGGGAGGGTGTCAACGCGCTCGTCCATTACGTCGAAAACGCCGTTGAGGGCAAAGCGGCGCACCCCAATCCATTCTTCCGGGATCGCTATTACCTGCGCACCTATGCCGACGTCGGCAGCAGCGGCATGCTGCCCTTCGAGCACTTCCTGCGGCGTGGCCGAGCGGAAGGCCGCTACGCCTCGCACATCCACCGCAACATCTTCAACCGCCTGCGCCAGGCGCCGATCCGCTCGCTGACCCGCGACAACTGGAGGCTGGGCAGCGCCGTGATCATCGCCGGAGACGCCGGTGAGGGCATCGGCGCGCAAGGATTGGCGGAGCGCCTCAGGGTCGATTACGGGGTCGAGACCGACCTCCTTACCTTTCGCCGCGGTGCGGAAGGGGACGCCGCGGACGCCGATCCCGCGCCCCTGGTGCTCGAGGACTATGAGCTGGCCTGCGAGATCTTCCGGCCCTCGGCCCTGCGCCTGCTGGCGAGCACCTTGGCCGGCCAGCGTCCTCTTTTTGCCGTGTCCGACGTGCCGGCGGTGATCGAGGGAATTGCCGGTCGCGGCATCCCGGCGTTCTTCGTCGCCGCGAACCGCGACCTCGAGGCGGTGGCTACTCACGCCCGGCGCGTGGTGGTCTCCTCGGGGGCCGCCGCCAAGGCGGCGCGCCGGCTCGGAGCGAGCGCCTCGGTCTGTGGGCCGGGCAAAGGCCGTGCGGCGGGAATGGCAAAGTTGGTGGCCCGAGAGCTCAAGCTTCCCCGGCCCAACCGCGGCGTCCGCCGGGGGAAGAGCCGCAAGGTTCTCATCCCCTGCCCGGACTGGAATGTCAGCGGCGTCAACGTGGCCCTGGAGGCGGTCGGCAAGCAGCTCGTCGAGCATGGCTGGGAGGTCGAGATCGTCTTTACGCGCAACCGCGACGCCGTGGTCGAGAGCGCGGGCGAAGAGGCGCACCTCCCATCGCTGCCCTACCGCTTCCTGGAGCGCGCCCGCCCCGGGGTCGTCGCGATGTGGGAGGCGTTGATCTCAGACATCCAGCGGACCAAGCCCGGCATCCTCTTCCTCGCCTACGACTTCATCGGCAACTGCGTGGTGCCCGCACTCAGCGACGACATCGGCGTCGTCTCATGGGTGCAGGCGGACGACGGCGATTACTACGAGCAGGCCTACCGCCTCGGCCGCTACTGCAATGCCGTGATCTGCGTCTCGTCGCACATACGCGCCACGGTCACCGCACATAACCCGGCGATCGGCGAGCGCGCGCACGTGATCCACAACTCGAGCGTCAGCCGCGACGACGTGCTGCGGCGACGGCCGCGGGTGACGTCGCCGATGCGCCTCATCTACACGGGCCGCCTGGTCCAGTACCAGAAGCGGGTCCTCGACTACGTCGAGCTCGCCCGGGCCCTAGACCGCACAGGCGTGCGCTACGAGCTCTCGCTGGTCGGCTCGTTCGTCGACCGCGAGGGCTCCCAGGCCAAGTTCGAAAGCAAAGCCGGTGAGCATCTCGCCGACGGCCGCATCCGCCTGCCGGGGCGCATGTCGCGCACACAGATCCTCGAGGAGCTTGCCTCGCACGCCTTCTTCGTCCTGCTCTCGGATTTCGAGGGGCTGCCGCTGGCCCTGGTCGAGGCGATGGCACGGGGCTGCGTTCCCGTCGTCGCCGAGAGCGAAAGCGGCATCCCGGAGCTGGTTACCGACGGTCGAGACGGCCTCTTGCTCAGCGGCCGTGACTACGACCGCTGGGCCGAGCTGCTCGTGGCCCTCTGGGAGGACCGCCCGAAGCTCGCCGAGATGTCGCGCCTGGCCCGGGAGACGGTCCGGGAGCGCTTCACGATCGAGAGCATCGGTAGCCAGTTCGACGAGCTGTTTCGCGGCGTCGCGGCCGAGATCGCCTCCGGCTATGAGCGCCCGCCGGCGCTGCACTGGGGCCTCGAGCGCTCGCCCACCGGCGACGTCCTCGCACCGCCGTCGCTGTTTCGCCCGGCGGTGCTGCAGCAGTACCCAGGCCTCACCTGACGCCCGGCGGGGGCGACGCGCCCAGCCTCGCGAGCAGGCGTTCGAGCACCAGCGAGGAGTCCAGCTCCGCCTCGGCCAGAGAGCGCGCGGCACGAGCGTGGCGCTCGTAGTCGGCGGCGACCTCGTCGATTGCCGAGGCCGCCTGCTCGGCGGTCTCGAACGAGAACAGCCCCTCCCCGACGGGAAGATGGCGCGAGAACCCGGTCCCCTGCGCCACCACCGGCCGCCCCGAGGCCAGGTAGGCAGCGCTGCGATCGCTGAACCAGCCACAGCGCGACTCGACGTAGCCCTCCTTGGCGATGCCGAGCTCCCCTTTCGAGCCGCGGACGAAGCTCGCGTAGCGCTGCGGAGTGCGCGCCACGTCCCCTGGATCGGCCAGCTCCCAGCCATGACTGCGCAGGGCGAGGAGGTCGTCGGTCTCGCCGGGGTCGATCGCGAGGGCGGGCATCAGGCGCTCGCCGGTCAGACGCGGCAGCTCGAACAGCTTGCGCAACGAGTGCGCCTTCTGCCCGTACCGCCTGCCACGCCACGCGATCGACCCGTAGCCGCGCCAGTTCCCCACCGTGGTGAAGGCGTCCGTCTCGATCGGCTCGGCGGGCTCCCAGCAGGGCAGGAAGACCGGCGGCAGGGTCTTGACCCACTCGCGAGCGCAGGTCGGCACCGGGCACCCGGGCTCCCCCAGCTCCAGCCCTACCGTGGCGAAGCGATTGTGCAGCTCGAACCCCATCTCGATCCGCTCCGCGGCATGCCAGAGCTGGTTGAAGGCGGGATCGAGGTCGAGGAAGACGCGCAGGGGCGGCGGGCCTACGAGCGCCTCGTCGCGCAGCATCCCGGACACGTTGAAGAGGATGTCCGTGGTGCCCGCCAGGCGGACGAGCTCGCGATGCCGGAGGCCGAAGCTCTCCGTAGTGCCGCGCACGAGCAGGGCGGCGTTGTCGCCCAGGCCGAAGTCGCGCATCAGCGTGGCGAAGTAGTCGACCGACCTCCGCTCCAGACGATCGACCGGCTCGACCAGGTAGACCTCGTGGCCGAGCCCTCGCAGGCCGAGCACATACTGGAGCACCGCCCAACTGGCGCCTCCCTGCCCCGGGTCGCCGGCGACCATGCCGCTGAAGAGGATGCGCAACCGGCTCACGGGGCGAGCGCCAGTTCGAGGAAGCGCCCGAGGACCAAATCGGAGTCGAAGTAAGTCTCCGCCAGCGAGCGGGCGGCCCGGGAGTGGGCCTCGTAGTCGCGGGCGATCGCGGCGGCGCCGGCGACGGCCTCCCCCACGGTGCCGAAGGTGAGCAGCCCCTCGCCCAGCGGGTAGCGCTTGCCGGCGCCGGTGTCCTGGACCAGAGCCGGGCGGCCGGAGGCCAGGTAGCGAACGGTTCGATCGCTCAGCCAGCCGCTCGCCGTGTCCACGTAGACCGGATGGGCGACGGAGAACTCAGCGGCCGAGCCCTGAACATAGGAGCGAAAGGCGACGGGATCGGCGGCAACCTGGTCGGGATCGACGAGCCGCCAGTCGCTCGCTTCGAGCGCGGTCCGATCGCTTGCGTCGCCGGGATGTATCTGCAGCGCGATCTCGAATTTCTGTTCGGAGAGCCGCGGCAGCTCGGCGAAGCGCCGCCACTGATGGTGCTTTCCCCCGAAATCGACGTCGCCGTGGGAAAGCGTGCCGAGCGGGCTGCGCCAGGTCGCCACGGTGGTGAACCGGCCGTCTTTGGCGACCGGGACGACCGGCCAATCCTCGAGCGTCACCGGCGGTGCCAGCGGCAGCCAGTCCAGTCCCGCCGTGGGGATGGAGCATGCAGCCGCGCCGATGTTCTCGCCGACGGTGAAGTAGGCATCGTGGCCCTCGAGGCGAGCAGCGTCGCCGGCTTCCGCCCAGATCTGGGTGAACCCCGGGTCGACGTCGACGTAGGCACGCCGCCGCGGCCCCGCCTTGATCGGCTCGATCTCGAGATGGCCGCTGATGTTGACGAGCAGCTCGGCTTCCCGAGCCAGGTCGACGACATCGTCGAATGGCAGCCCGATCGTGGTTCGTCCGCCGTCACAGATCAGCGCGGCAGAGCAGCCCGGCGCAAGCGAGGCGAGCGCCGACTCGAAGGTGCTCGCGTTGACCGAACGCTCCAGCGGCGCCGACCGACCCTCGCCGTCTACGCACTGCGAGCTGTCGATCTGCTCGACCAGGCAGACGTCGTAGCCGAGGCGCCGCAGGCCACGCACCCAGCTCATCCTCACCCATGCCTCACCGCCGCTGCGCGGCTTGTTGGCGATTGCGCCACTGACCAGGATCGTCGGCACCGGCAGCCCTTACTTGAAGGCGTCGACGAAGAAGCTCTCGCGCTCGCGGTTGTCGAGCGCTGTGATCTCCGCGTGCTCGCTTGCCGTCTCCCGGTAAGCGCTGCGAACCACTCGGCGGAAGCCGGCCCGGTAGAGCAGCTCCTCGGCGAAGTCGAACGTGTACATCGACTTCGAGTACCCGTACCAGGTCATCTGAACGATCAGCTTGCCACCGAGGCTGCGGACGTCGTCGTCGGGAATCAAGAAGTAGTCGGCGTCGCCGTCCCGGTAGGCGCGCATCGCCTTCTCGAGGTCCGGCAAGGAGAGGCGCAGGGTGCCGTCCGGCTTCAGCACCCTGTGCAGCTCCACCAGCGCCGGCTCCACGTCGGGATAGGGAAGCTCCGGCAGGGCGTGGATGCTGGCGATGTAGTCGAAGCTGGAGTCTTCGAGCGGCAGGCCGTCGCGGATGTCGCAGCTGATGTCGATTCCGACGCCGTCCTTGATGTCGCAGTTGACCCACCCGTCCGGGGGCTCGGTGCCGCAGCCCCAATTGAGGCGGCGGATCCCCTGCTCAGACACCGGCACGCACCGCTCCGAGCCGCTCGATCAAGCGCGACAGCACTCGGTTCGCGTCGAGGTGCTGCTCGGCGATTTCGCGGGCAGCCGCCCCGTGTCCGGCGGGATCGGCCCTGACCTCTTCGACCGCGAGGAGCGCCTCGGCAGGGGTGGTGAACGGAATCAGGCCAGTGCCGGTCGGCAGGTGCGAGCCGAAGCCGGTTTCCTGGGCGACGACCGGCTTGCCGCTGGCCAGGTAGCAGGCGCTGCGATCGCTGAACCAGCCGCTGCGAGTATCGACGTAGATCCCCTTTGCCACCGTGAACTCCGCGCCTGAGCCCTGGATGAAGCGATTGTAGGCAAAGGGGTCGCCGGCGACGGCGGCGGGGTCGAGAAGGGTCCATCCCCCCGCCGAGAGTCGCTCGAGATCGGCGGACTCGGCAGGGTCGATCGAGAGCGCGACCTCGAACTTCGCCGCCGTGCGCCGAGGAAGCTCTGCGAAGCGGCGGAACTCGTGCACGCGCAGGCCGTAGGTGTGGCCTTCGTACTCCACCGGGTCATACGGTCCGCGCCAGCTGGCCACGCTGGTGAAGGCCGTGCCGCCGGGCGCCGCCGGCCAGTGGTCCAGGGCCACCGGTGGCAGCGTCGTGATCCAGTCGATGCCGCAGTCTGGAACTCCGCAGCCGTCCCTGCCGACGTTGAGCCCGACTGAGACGAAGCGATCGTGGCCGCTGAAGAGATCCGCCAGGGCGAGCTCGCGCCACATCTGACCGAAGCCGGGATCGATGTCGAGGAAGACGCGCAGGCGCGAGGCCTCCAGCAGGTCCTCGTCGTCGAGATAGCCCATCACGTTGAAGAGGAGATCCGCTGAGGCCACCCGGCGCTCGACCTCGGCCCGTGGCAGGCCCGCCGTCTGCCCACCGGGAAGCAGGACCGACCAACTGTCCGCCAGCTCGAATCGCTCCATCACCTCCTCCAGATAAGCGAGGTTCGCGGAGCCCTGCGGCGGGCAGGGAGCTCCCGAGCGGTCGCGGCACATCCCGGCGTCGAGGCGGTCGACCAGGAGCACCTCCCAGCCGAGCTTGCGGAAGCCGAGCAGGTACTGCAGTGCGAACCAGGTGTGCCCGCCGACGCCTGGCCGTTGCGCCAGCGCCGCCGCGATCACGACGCTGCCCATGGAGCTCATCCCCAGACTCGCTCGATCACGCGCCCCCAGAGGCGGTCGTGAAGCCACTGGGCGTACCGCTCGCCCACCGCCTCGGGCGCGGCGCCCAGGCCCTCGAGGCGATAGAGCTCGGCCTCCGCGACGTAGCGCGGATGCCGCCTGATGTCGGCGAGCCGGTGCGAGAGATCCGATCCCTCGTACTCCGCCACCCCGTATTCGGTCTGAAACCCGCCGAGCTCGGCGAACACGGCAGCGTCGATCATCAGGCAAGCCGCCCCAAGCGCCGGCACCCGACCCGCATCCGCGGCCGCCGGAACGTCGCGGTGCAAGCCCCGCAGTCGGTGTTGCACCCGCCACTCCCCGTCTTTCTCCGGCTTGGCGTAAGTGAGCCCCGCCTGGTCGATCGCATCATCCGCGTAGAGCAGCTTGGGCGCGACGGCGCCGGCGCCGCGATCCGCGTCCAGCGCCGCGCCCAGGGCGCCGAGCCATCCGGATCGGTCGGGCAGCACGTCGGCATCGAGGAAGACCAGCCGTTCCGCACCCGCCAGGGAGGCGCCGAGATTGCAGGCGATCGCCCGGCCCGCGGTCTCGCTCAGTACAGCGATGCGAAACGGGCTTCCGTAAAGCCTGAACAGCTCGCCGGCGACCCGCTCGAGCAGGTCGCTCTGCTCGGGGTCGTCGAGAACGTAGAGCAGCTCGCACTGCTCCAGTTCCGGATCCGCCGCGAACTGGGCGAGCTGATGCTCGATCAGGTCCACGCGACGCTGCAGCGGCACGACGAGCGAGATCGCCGGCGAGGAAGGGGCCCGCCCGTAGCTGCCGAGCTCGACGATCTCCAAGCGGGCGCGGAGCAGCTCATCGAGGCGCGCGATCGCCGGGCGGATCTGCTGCTCGCGCAGGGAGTCGGCGCCCTCGAAATCCAAGCTGGCGTCGGCGAGGATCGTGCCGAGGGCATCCGGCGCCAGCGAAGCCGAAACCTCGACCGCGCGGCCCGGGCCGCTCGCTGCTTCCACCACCCAGTCCTCGGCGAGATCAGAGGATGCGACCGTCTCGAAAAGGCCGATGAAGCGACCGTCGAGGTCGGGGTGTCGAAAGACGCTCTCGAGCAGCTCGACCCGCTCGCCCTCGGGCGAGGTCGCGGCGAGGCCGGCGATCGGCGCGGCCGTGTCCCAGGCGCGCCCGCGGACGTAGAAGGCCCGCGCGTCGATGCGATGCAGTCGCTCGACGGCCACGCCCCGCTCGACGCGCCGGTCCTCGATCGTCACCGGCCGGCGCTCGCGCAGCACCTCCCGCGCCTGGCGCAGGCCGTCCCCGAGCGAGCGAGAAGGCCCGTACTCGTTGACAAGGGTGGCGAGGAAGCTCGACAGGGTGCTTCGAGTCGCCGCGTCCCATCCGGCCGGGCCCTCGCGCAAGAACGTCCTCAGGTCGGTCAGCGTCGCGGTGATTTCCCCTGCCGCCGTCGCCAGCTTCTCGCCGCTCTCGGGATCGACGAAGTCCAAGCGCGAGGAGTGCTCGAGCGATCCCCCCGCAGCGACGAAGATCCTCCCCCCCGGCGCGGCGAAGGCCCTCGCCTCGACTTGCGGCGGCCGCCGCGTCCTCTTCAGCCTGCTGCCGTTGCCGAGGCGCGAGTTGCCCCCAACGGCCGGCGCGCAATCGAGCAGAAGCAGCTCGTCGGAGAGCCAGGCCGCCCGGCGCAGGGAGCTGCCTTGGGCCACGGCACCGAGATCCTCGGCGGGCTTCGAGGTGCCGCCGATGCTCACGCGGTCGCCTCCACGGGACGGGCGAGAAGTGATCGATAGGCCTCGGCGAGAACGCCGGCGTGCTCGGACATCGAGTGCGGCGCGGGTATCCCCTCGCGCAGTCGCTCCCAGAGCCCGGGTGTGGTGAGAGCGCGCCGGACCGTCGTGGCCAGGCTGCCCTCGTCCCCGACCCTGAAGTGCATGCCGTTGACGCCGTCGCTCACCTTCTCGGCCATCCCGCCGATGTCGCTGCAGATCACCGGGCGCCGGCTGGCGAACGCCTCCTGGATCACCAGCGGCGAGTTCTCCCACCAGATCGAAGGCACGACGACCCAGTCGACCTCGGCCATCAGCTCGCTCGCGCGCTCCGGCGGGTAGGAGCCGAGTACCGAGACCTTCTCGCCCGCGTCCTTCAGCAGGCCGGAGATCTCCTTGCGGAAGGAGTGCTCCTGGAGATCGAGGTTGGCGCCGTGGACCCGCAGCCGTGGCGCCTCCTCTCCTAGGACCCGCATCGCGCGCAGCAGCACGTCGATTCCCTTGTAGGGATTGAGCTGCCCGAATACCCCGAAGGTGTCGTGTGGCTGCGGCCGGTCGAGGTCGCCTGCCGCTGCGGGCCGGCTGCGGCCGTAGTCCTCCAAGAGGATGCGCTCGCGGGGGATTCCCCAGGCGACGTAGCGCTCGAGCAGGGTCGCGCTCGGGGCGATGAAGAGGTCGACGAGATCCAGTTGAGCCTGGATGAAGCGCTTGCGCAGAAGGAACTCGTCCGGGGAGATGTCGGGAAAGCATTCGCCGCAGCGTCGCGGCGATGCTTCGCCGCAGAGCGAGCGGTCCATCGTCCGCACCATCTGGCCTTTGTTGTGGCAGATCGGCAGGAACTCGTGCAGGGTGTAGACGATCGGAACGTGCGGCAGGGTGCGGCGGGTCTCGCGCAGGGCGTCGTAGCCGATGAAGAGCGTGTGCTGGAAGTGCACGACGTCGGGGCGCAGGGCGAGCAGGAACTGACGCAGGTCCTCGGTGTAGAGCGCCTTGCTGCGGCGCATCGTTCCGAACAGCCAATCGAAGTCGTAGTCCTCCGGATACAGCAGGTACTCGTCGTCGGTTCCCTCGACGGGGCTCAGGCGGGTGCCCTCGTGAGGGGCCCCCTCGGGCGATTGCGGTGGGCCGCTGCGGGCGAGGAAGATCGGTTCCCACTCCTCCTCGTCGCGGAAGTGGCGGTGTAGCTCGTGGGCGTAGACCTCGGCCCCACCGGGCCTCACCCTTGGGTGGTTGTGGCAGACCTGCAGCAGGCGCCTAGGCACGGGCCACCTCGAAGACGTCGGCGAGCCGCTGGGCGCAGATCAGCTTCATCGATTCGGCGAAGGCGGGCCGGTAGCGGCCGTCGAGCGCCTCGCTCGGCCTGTCCGGATGCAGCAGGACGACGAAACGCGCGCCGGCAGCGCAGGCCGCCTGCGCCTGCTCGATCACCGGCTCCGCCGGCTCGGCCGGCAGGCGCCAGCAAGGCCGGTCGTCGATCTCGATCGAGTCCGCCGCCAGGCCGATCAGGACTACGCCGGCTCGTTCCGGCAGCAGTGCCCGCAGCAGCGAGCTGACCGGCGGAGCCGTGCGGGCGGGTTCGAGCTCGGCGGGAAGGCCGGTCGGACGCGTCTCGGAGCGTCTCAAGGCGTAGATCAGCGCCGTCTGCGAGTCGCTGGGCAGCAGCTCCCCCTCGTCCTCTAGAGCCGCGCGCAGCGCCGGGTAATGCTCGAGCCACCAGCGCGCCTCGGCGGGGATCACTAGGTACTCGGCCCCCGCCTCGCGGAGCTCCTCGAGGTGGGCCACCGCCTCGTCGTCGTCGGAGGGGTAATGGCCGGCGTAGAGCCCCGTCGGCGTCTGCGGGAAATGTCCCCCCTCGCGCCCGTCCAGCCGCAACAGCGTCTCGTCGCCGCGAGTGATCACCAATACCCGAGCCCCTTTCGGAACCGTCGCCCGCACCTGGGCGCGGACGCGATCCACCTGGTCCCTGTATCGACGCTCGTGCGTCATACGGGCCGGGGCTCCAACTCGAAGATCGCGCAGCTTTCCTCGCGCACCAGGTCTCGGCCCTCGAGCCGGCGGGCCAGATCGTCGTAGAAGTCCAGCCACCAGAGCATCGGGCCGGGGAAAGCGATGTAGGCGGCGCCCTGGGCGCGCAGCTCTTCCAACCCGGCGAGAGCTTCGGCGCTGTCGGCGGGATGGTGACCCTTCCAGGTGCCGTCGGGCAACCGTGGGAAATGCCAGGCCCGCAGGTCGTCGAACTCGAGCAGGCGCTCGTCGCCTTTGCTCACCATGAGGACCGTCGAACCGGGGGGCAGCGCCTCGCGGACCGCCTGGCGCACTCGCTGCACCAGCGCGGTGTACTCGGGGCTCTCGCGGCGCGCATAGGGATGCCAGGGCTCCCCCCACTTCTGCTCGAAGCGGTCGCGGTTACGCGCGATCAGGCGGCCGTACCGTCCGTCGCCGAAGAGCTTTCCAAAGGAGCCCTCGCCGAAGTGGTGGACGAGGACGTCCTCGGCGCAGAGCAGCCGAAAGCCCGCCCGCCGGGCACGCATCGAGTAATCGTCGTCCTCCAGCGTTCCCACTCCGAAGGACTCGTCGAGCGAGCCGATCGACTCCCAGGTGCTGCGGCGCATTGCCAGGCAGAACATGGTGAGCGTCTGGATCTCGAATGCCCTGCCCCGCTTCGAGATCGCCCGCCGCCCCGCCTCGCGCAGGAAATCGCCGTAGGTCTCATAGCGCGTCAGCACCTCGGCCTCGTTGCCGATCCGGTTGGTCACCGGGCCGACCATTACCCCCTCGTCCGCGTCGAGATAGGAGACGAGCCGCGAGAGCCAGCCGGGCGGCACCATCGTGTCGCTGTTGAGCAGGACGAGGTGCTCGCCCCGCGCCGCCGCCAGCCCCTGGTTGCAGGCTGCCGGGAAACCGGTGTTGGCGTCGTTGGCACGGAGCCTCAGCCTGGAATCGCGCGCCGCCAGGGACTCGAGGTACTCGCGGCTTCCGTCCGAGGAGCCGTTGTCGACGACGATCAGCTCGAACGCCGGAGCGCCCGTATTCGCCAGCACGGTCTCCACGCACATGCGCGTGTAGAGGAGGCTGTCGAAGGAGATCACGACGATGCTCACGAGCGGATCGGCGATCTCGGTCGGGGCGGTGGCCGGCGGGGTGGCGCGGACCGCCTCCACCGTCTCCGCCGGCAGGCGGGTGGGCCGCCGCGATACCGGGGTGATGACCATCTCGTAGGGGAAGGGTCGGCGCGGGGTATCGCCCCGGCGGCCCGGCACCCGCATGCCCATGTGAGCGAGCATCTCCGCCAGCACGACCTCTGCCGCGAAGTACTCGAGCGCCAGCTCGCGGGCCGCGCGGCGGTGACGCTGCGGCTCGCGGTCGATCCGCTCGACCGCCTCGGCGACCTCCTCGGCGTTGGAGAAGGCGAAGAGGCCACTCCCGGTGGGGATCGCTCCGCCGAAGCCGGTGTCTTGGGTGATCACCGGTCGCCCCGCCGCCAGATAGGTAGCGCTGCGATCGCTGAACCAGCCGGTCCTGAGGCGGACGTTCTGGTCCTTGGCGACGGTGAACTCTCCCGCCGAGCCGGCGATGAAGTCGCGATAGGCGACCAGGTCGGTGGAGAAGCCCATTGCCGGCGTAACCCTCCATCCGTGGCTCTCGAGCAGGCGCCGATCGGCCTCCTCGTATGAGCTGAGGGCAAGCTCGAAGCGATTGCCGAGCCGCGCCGGCAGCTCGAGCACCTTCTTGAACTCGTGGTCCTTGCTCCAGGTGTAGACGCGGCCCTCGATCGACACGTCACGCCAGGGCTGGCTCCAGTTGCCGATCGTCGTGAACCGATCGTGAGCCGGAGGCCCGGCCGCCTGCCAGAGATCGGCAAGCACCGGCTGTCGCGTCGTCTGGAATTCGAAGCGGTCGGACACCGGCAGCAGGCACTGGTCCGTGCCGTAGCTCTCGGCAAAGGTGAAGAAAGCAGAGTGGGCCTCGAGAAACTCGTGCGAGGCCTTGTAGCCCTCGGCCAGCTCGAGCTGCAGCTGGACCGGATCGGTCTCCACGTAGACGAGCCGATCGGTCGCCCTCAATTCCGGCAGCGGCTCCGTGCCCCCGTGGAGGTTGACGATCATCTCGGCCGAGGTGAGCAGCCGCCGCAGGCGAGCGTCGGTCATGCCGAAGCAGCGACCGTCTTTGTGCAAAGCGCGGAAGGCCCAGCGATCGCCCAGCCCGTAGCGCCGCATGATCGTCGCGATGAACGCCGCGGCCCGACCCGAGGCGTCCTCGTCGGCCGGCGCCATCAGCATCGACGGGGTGCGACCGTGGGCCTCGACGTAGTAGGCGTCGTAGCCGAGCCGCTCGAAGCCGAGCAGGTAGTGGAGGGTCTGCCAGACGACTCCTGCCACCGGCATCTTGGTCATCATCCCGAGCACGACGACCCGCGGCCGCCCTCCTCGCCCGGACCCGTTCACAGGACCTGCGGAGCGGGTTGCCGTTTTCTGCGCTCGCGGGTCTGGGCCTCATACAGCTGCCCGTAGATGCCGCCGTGCAGGACCAACTCCTCGTGGGTTCCGCGCTCGACGATCCTGCCCTGATCGACGACCAGTATCTGGTCGACGTGGCGCACGGTGGAGAGCCGGTGGGCGATCATGAACGAGGTTCTGCCGACCATCAGGTCGTCGAGCGCATCGAGGATGACCCGCTCGGTCTTCGAGTCGATCGAGGAGGTCGGCTCGTCGAGGATGAGGATCGGAGCGTCCTTGAGAAAGGCCCTGGCCACGCAGATGCGCTGCCTCTCGCCGCCGGAGATCTGCGCCCCGCGCTCGCCGATCACGGTCCCGTATCCGGCCGGCAGGCCACTGATGAAGTCGTGGGCGTTGGCGGCCTTGGCGGCTGCACGCACCTCCTCCTCCGTTGCCTCCAGCTTGCCGTAGCGAATGTTGTCCTCGATCGTTCCCGAGAAGAGCAGCGGCTCCTGGAGCACGACGCTGATCTGCTCGCGCAGCGAATCCAGCTTCAGGTCCCGCAGGTCGACTCCGTCGATCTTGACCTGGCCCGCGTGCGGATCGTAGAAGCGGATCAGCAGGCTCATCAGCGTGCTCTTACCGGCACCCGTGTGACCGACTATCGCGACCCTTTCGCCGGGACGAGCGTCGAAGGAGATGTCGGAGAGCGTGGCCTTGCGACCCTGATAGGTGAAGCTGACGCCGTCCGCGGTGACGCGACCGCGAGCCCGCCCGAGCTCGACCGCGTCGTCTTTCTCCTTGACCTCCGGCTCGGTGTCGAGCAGGTCCAGCGAAGCGTTGAACTGCACGAGCTGCTCGTGGATCGTGCCGACGGTGAGGCTGAGCTGCTCCAGCGGTTGGTACACCGAAGCGATGTAGGTCATCATCACGATCAGCTCGCCGATCGAGATCGTGCCCTCGATCACGTGCCAGGCGCCGACGCCGAGCACGAGGCTGGTCCCAGCCGCGGTGACCGTCTGCACCCCCAGCGTGTAGAGGCTCTGGCTCACGGTCAGCTTCACCCGCTCGTCGACCGCCGTCTTGCCCTGCTCGCGAAAGCGGCGGTGCTCGTAGTCCTCGCGGCCGAAGGTGACGATCACCCGCAGCATCGCCATCGACTCGTGGACGATCGAGAGCGAGCGCCACTCCAGCGACTGCACCTTCTGTAGGCGCGGCACGATGCGCTTCCCGTAGATCCCAAACGACCGGTAGAGAAAGGGAATAACCAGCAGCGAGAGCAGCGCCAACTGCCAGTCGATCAGGATCGCGATGACCAGCATCCCGACCAGGGTCAGGGTCGCTTCGGCGATCGGCGGGACGACCATGACGATGTTGCCCACCGCCGCGGCCTGCGTGTTGATCTGGCTCATCAGCATGCCGGTCTGGCGCTCGTCGTGAAAGGTCAGCGAGAGGCGCTGGGCGTGGGCGAAGAGGTCGCTGCGCAGGTCCAACACCATGTTCTGCTCGATCTTGGAGCTGAGGTAGTGGTTCAGGACGGTGAAGGCGTTGCCGAGAGCGATGATCAGGAATCGCGCCACCACCATCGAGACGAGGACCACCCAGACCGTCGGATCGCTGCCGAAAACGGTCTCGACGATGCCGCTCGGGTTCTGGTCCTGAAGGACGGTGGTGAGGATGATCGCCATCGGCCAAGGCTCGGCAAGCCCGAATACCGCTGTGAAGATCGTCAGCGCAAGCACGCCGAAGAGCGCCGTCCTGTAAGGCCTCAGGTAGGGCTTGGTGCGGGGCAGCGCCTTCCAAAGCGTCCAGGCACCGGCTTGCTCCTCCGCGCCCTCCGGGGCGGCTCCGCGCCAGCGCCGCAATCTCGCTGGGAGCACGCTCACGGGAGGCCCCGATCGGCCTTGCCGGTCGCCTCTGACAGGACCCGGGAACGAAGTCCCGGCTCACCGGGACGCGAGCTGCCGCCGGCGGCGAACGCCGCGGGCGCCTCGGCTCGGACCCGGCCCTCCGCTGCGAGCGCGAGTTCCGCGCCCCGCCCTCCTTCGCGCTGCTCGAGGCGGGAGACGTCGCGCAGCACCATCGCCACCGCAGCGCTGCAATCGGAGAGCGCCAGCAAAGCCGAGACAAGTGCGAGCAAGCCCAGCGACGCGGCCAACGGCAGCTCGCCGTCCGCCCACGCCAGGGCGCCGACACCAAGCAGAACGAGAATCACAGCAGCCAACCTGGAGAGCCTTGGCCACACTTTGATGCGCGTCAGCTGCCTGCCGTCCCCATGCTCCTCGACTGTCGTGCGCAGCTTCGCTCCGCCCAGCGGGCCAGGACGGACGTGGAGATCCCAGCGGTCGAACGCGCCACCGCCCTTGACGATCGCGCCGTCGTCGACGAGCAACTGCTGGAGCTCCTCCAGGCGCTGCTCGTGGGGCCTCCACCGCTCGCTCCAGATGCGCACCGTTCGCGGCAGCGGCGCCGCCCGAGACCGGCCCGCGCGCCGCCTCCACGGTGAGAGCCCGTTGCGCAACCGGCCGGCGAGGCGGGCGAGGGGCTGCAGGAGGAAGAGGGCGCCGGTCAGCAGGCGGCGGCGGAGCAGGTCGGGCGCAGATCGGCCCAGGGCCGGCCGGTGGGCACGCCAGCCGCTGGCAAAGGCGCGCCAAAGGATGCCGAAGACCCCCAGCGCGAAAATCGGCAAGGCCAGCAGCAGCTCGCTCCAGAGTAGGCCGAAGGCGCCCAGGACGCCGATCCCCATCACCAGGAGATAGGACTCCGGCATCAGCATCAGGGCGCTCAGCTTTCCTGGCGCCGGCTCGTAGATCGACTGGAAGAGACCGCTGCCCCAGCGGCCGTAGCGGATCCGCGCGCGCCGCCTGGCGGGATCGGCTGAGGCGCCATCGTAGATTCGACCCGCCCAGCGCAGGTAACCGGCCCGATTGTGCCGGTTCGGCCATTTCTGCTCGAGCAGGGCCTCTGCCTTGCCGTAGCCGAACTGCTGCCTGAGGTAACGCCGAACGGTGTCGCGACGGCGATGCGTGACGACGGCGCCGGCGCTGAAGCCGAGCGTCTCGCCGGCGTCCTGAAGCCGCCAGCAGAGATCGACGTCGTCTCCGGCGGCCCTGAAGCGCTCGTCGAAGCCACCGACGTCGCGCAACGCCGTCGTGCGGAAAGCCATGTTGCAGCCCGGCAGGTGCTCGGCCTCTCGGTCGCTGATCAAGACGTGGATCGGCGCCCCCGGCGCCGCCGCGACGCACTCGGCAACGAAGCTGTCTTCCGGAGGAGGGATGTTCGGCCCGCCGATTCCGGCGTTCGACCCCTGCCGCAGAGAGGCGGCGACGTAGTGCAGCCAGTCGTGGTCCGGATAGGCGTCGTCATCCAGGAAGGCGACGATCTCCCCGGTTGCCGCATCGATGCCGGCGTTGCGCGCGAAGCTGAGTCCACGGTGGGGGGTTTCGATCACCTTCACACCGTGGGCGCGAGCGAGGTCTCCGGACTCGTCGGTCGAGCCGTCGTTGACCACGATCGTCTCGTAGTTCGGATAGCAGAGGCTCCCCAGCCGCTCCAGGCACTCGGGCAGGGTTCGGGCGCCGTTATGGGTACAGACGACGACGGAGATTCTCGGCCATGGACCGGAGGAGGGAAACGGCGCCTCGGCGAACGCGTCTCTCACGGTGCCGAGCGCCGGCTTCGGGTTTCGCTCACGGTCGACCAGGCCGAAGTCCCAGTCCAGCACCTCGTGACCACCCCGGTGCCACTCGTCGGTCCAGGAGAAGACGAAGACACCGGCCGCCCCGGTGCCGAAGGCATGTCGAACCTGCCACGCAAGCGCCCGGGCCTGCGCCTCCTCGCCATTGCGCCGGCTGTCGACCCCCGCCTCGGTAATCAGCAACGGACGGTCGCCGGCGAGGTTCTGCAGGCGCGCGAGGTAGGACTCGAAGGTGCGCTCGTCCTCCAGAAAGACGTTGAAGGCAGCGACGTCCAGAAAGGGCAGCTCCAGGTACTCGGTGGACGGGTAGTTCACGTAGGTGGAAAGGCCCTCGGGGTCCTCTTCCTTCACTGTCCAGTGGAGGCGTTCGAGGAATCTCTCGATCGGCCGCTTGCCGTGCCAACGCACGATCGGCGCCGGGATCTCGTTGCCGATCGCGTAGCAGAGGATCGCCGGGTGAGCCGCGCAGGCTCGCACCTGGCCGGCCACCTTCGCAACGATCCCCTTGGCTCTTCCGGGATCGTCGAGAAAGGCGACGTGCTGCTCCCAGGCCAGCCCGGCCATCACCTTCAGGCCATGCGCCTGCGCCAGGTCCAGAAACCAGGCGGGCGGCGGCTCGTAGGTGCGGACCGCGTTGATCCCGACGCCAACCATCGCCTCGAGATCGGCGCGCACTCTCTCCGGCCCCGGGAACGACGAACCGTCGAGCGCAGAGAAGGTCCCGTAGGTCACCCCTCGCACGTGCAGCTTCTCGGACCCGAGAATGATCGACCGGCCGTGAATCAGGGGTCGCGGCGCTGACATGGAGCTAAGCCCCTCCCGAAGCTGTTGGACCTCCCCGCCGAGGCTGCAGCAGACTCGGCGGCAGCCGCCGCTCGCGCTTCCCACGCGCGATACGGCATGCGGACAAACATAGCGTTTTGTGACCAAAGAGTTCCATCAGGCACCGCACGGAATGGTCGGCTAGATTTCGCTCTCCGCCGCCAAGTCTTGGCTCGCGTATCGACTAACACGAGGAGCAGCTTGAGAAACCCAAGAGATTTCTTCCAACCGCAGGCGATCGGCGCCCCCGAGCCCCTGCGCGAGATCCCCGTCAAGCCCTCGCGGATGATCCACTTCCTCGACTTCTCGAACGAGAAGATGGTCGCCAAGGCGGCCGACATCGCGACCAAGACCGACATCCTGCTCGGCAACCTCGAGGACGCGATCCCGGTCGACCGCAAGGAGGCAGCCCGCCAGGGCCTGATCAAGGCGGCAAAGGAGTCGGACTTCGGCCAGACGGCGCTCTGGACCCGGGTCAACTCGCTGGAGAGTCCCTGGGTGCTCGACGACCTCACCACGCTGATCGGCGAGATCGGCGACAAGCTCGAGGTCGTGATGGTGCCCAAGGTCGAGGGGCCCTGGGACATCCATTACGTCGACCGCCTTCTCGCCCAGCTCGAGGCCAAGGCCGGGCTCGACCGCCCGATCCTCGTTCACGCGATCCTCGAGACCGCCCAGGGCGTGGTCAACGTCGAGGAGATCGCCGCCGCCAGCCCGCGCATGCAGGGCATGAGCTTCGGCCCCGCCGACCTCGCCGCCTCACGACGGATGAAGACCACCCGCGTCGGCGGCGGCCACCCCGGCTACCGCTCGATGGAGGACCCGGCCGATCCCGAGAACCCCGAGGCCGGTGAGCGCATCACCGCCCAGCAGGACCCCTGGCACTACTCGATCGCCCGCATGGTCGACGCCTGTGCGGCAACCGGAATCCTGCCTTTCTACGGCCCCTTCGGCGACATCAAGGACACCGCCGGCTGCGAGACCCAGTTCCGCGCCGCCTTCCTGCTCGGCTGCGTCGGCGCCTGGTCGCTGCACCCGGTGCAGATCGGGATCGCGAAGAAAGTATTCAGTCCGCCGCCGGACGAGGTTAAATTCGCCAAGAAGGTGCTGGAGGCCATTCCGGATGGTCGCGGCGTCCACATGATCGATGGCAAGATGCAGGACGACGCCACCTGGAAGCAGTGCAAGGTGATGGTCGAGCTGGCGGAAATGCTGGCGGCCAAGGACCCGGAGCTCGCCGAGACCTACGGTTTCTAGGGCTGTTTCCTACCGCTTTGATCCGGGCATCACCTGACGGATGAACCAGTTCATCCGTTTCAAACGTAGTCCTGATTTCCACATGCATTTTTCGTTCCGCGCTAACGTGGGAGCGTGGCCCTGCCGATAGGGGGGAAGAACCGGAAATCCCCGGTCCTGCGCCAAAAAACATGAATAAATCTCCCTAAAAAAAGGTAACCCCCTCTCTCATGCAAAGCTCGACCGACATCTCCCTCGACAGCACTTTCCCTGCTGCCGCAGAGTCGCGCCGCGGTGCCCTGGTTCAGGACCGTCCCATGCTCGGCAGCCTGCCCCGCGCCAACCGCGGTCTCGGCTGGTGGCTGGCCCCGGCCGTCGATCTCATTTCCTCGTCGGTCGCGCTGGTCGGCGTCGCCCTTGTGGCCGGCGTCGGCGTGTTCCCCGCCCTTCCGGTCGCGCCCCTGCTGCTGATCGTGCTCTACGGCGTGCTCGGGGTCTACGGAACCAACGCTTCCAAGAACGGCCTCGGCGCGGAGGACGGTATGGCCTGGCCGGTGATTCGCCTGCTGATGGCCGCCGTCTTCGCTTGGTCTGCCTCGCTGCTCACGCCGCTCGACGGCGCCGCACAGCTGGCACTTCTGGCTACCTTTGCCGTGCTCGACACGGCGGGCCGCTCCCTCACCACGCCCCTGCTCGGCCGCCTCGACACCACCGAGCGGTGGGTGCTGGTCGGCGATGAAACCACCGCCGACCGCCTCAAAGCCTTCGCGCCGCTGCGCGCCTACGCCACGGTCGTCTGCACCGTCGCTCCCTTCGAGGACCGCTCCAACCCGGCCGATCGCGTCGCCGCACTGGAGATCGTTGACCGTTACCGCGCCGACCGCGTCGTGATCGGCTCCCAGCACGCCGACGACGAGAGCCTGCTCGACTTGGTCCGCGCCTTCAAGTCGATCGGCGTTCCGGTAAGTCTGCTGCCCCGGCCCCTCGACCTGCTCGAGGCACCCGCGGCAACGCCGAGTCAAGTTGGCGGCGTTCCCCTGATCGAGGTCGAGGCGCTGGCCGCCCGTGACGCCGTCCCCTACGCCGGGCCCGACCGGCGCAGCACCCGCAAAACCAAAGTCAGCGTCGTCGTACCGGCGATGAACGAGGAGCAGAACATCGGCCACGTGCTGAGGGAACTGCCCGAGGGCCTGCACGAGGTGATCCTGGTCGACGGCAACTCACAAGACGAAACGATCGCCGCCGCCCGTCAGGCCTATCCCGAGATTCGGGTTCTCAGTCAGAGTGGCCGCGGCAAGGGCGATGCTTTCCGCACCGGCTTCGCGGCCGTCACCGGCAACCTCGTCGTCATGCTCGACGCCGACGGCTCGGCGGTCCCCTCGGAGATCCCCCGCTTCATCGAGGCGCTCGAGGCGGGCGCCGACTTCGCCAAGGGCTCGCGCTACCTCGAGGGCGGCGGCAGCGCCGACATCACCATCCTGCGCAAGCTCGGCAACAGCGTGCTCAGCGGCACAGCGAACCTCCTCCACGGCACTCACTTCACCGACCTCTGTTACGGCTACAACGCCTTCTGGGCTCGCTGCCTGCCCTTCATCTCGCTGGACGTGCCCGGCTTCGAGGTCGAGACGCTGATCAACCTTCGCATCGCCTCGGCGGGCATGAAGATCACCGAGGTACCGAGCTACGAGGCCGACCGAATCTCGGGGCAGAGCAACCTGAAGACGTTCCGCGACGGCTTCCGCGTGCTGGCGACGATCATCGGCGAGTCCCGCCGGCGTCGCTCGATACAGCGCGGGCACCATCCGATCGACCGCTCGCAAGAGGTCCCGCAGGCCGAGACGGCCGCGGCCGGCTGAGACCGCGCATCCACAGCCAGCACGGGAATCGGCAAGCAGTCGCCGAACATCCTCAGCAAATGACCCGCGCAGAGCAGAACACCATCTCGGTCCTCGTCCCCGCCTGGAACTCCGAGCGACGCGACGAACTGGCAGCGTGCCTGGCGGCGATCGAGCGCCAGACGTTGCCGGCGGCCGAGGTGATCGCCGTGATCGACCACAACCCTGAACTGCTCGACTGGGTCCGCGAGACTTTTCCTCAGGTCAAGGCCGTCGCCAACGCCCACGAGCGCGGCGTGGTCGGTGCCCGCAACACGGGGGTCGAGCTGGCGCAGGGGGAGCTCGTCGTGCTTACCGACGACGACACCGAGGCCGAGCCGACCTGGCTGGAGGGACTCGAGTCCTGCTTCGCCGACCCAGCCGTGGTCGGCGTCACCGGCGAGCTGCTTCCCAGCTGGAGCGGCGCCGAACCGGCCTGGTTTCCGCACGAGTTCTACTGGGTCTTCGGCTGCAGCTATGCAGGCCTGCCGACCGAGGTCGCACCGGTGCGCAACCCGATCGCCGCCAACATGGCGGTGCGCAGGTGGGCCCTGCAGGAGATCGGCGGCTTCAGGCAGGGCGTGCCGCCCCGGCAGATCCGTCATCGCGGTGCCGTGGTCGCCGGCGGCCACGCGCTCGAGGACACCGAGCTCGGAATCCGCATCGGCCGCCAATGGCCGCAGATGAAGTGGCTCTACCAGCCGCACGCGACCGTGCGCCACCGCGTCAACGAGGAGCAGGCCACGCTCGGCTACTTGCTGCGACGCAGCTTCGAGGAGGGCGCCGCCAAGGCGGCGCTGGCCGAGGCGGTCGGCTCGCAGGACGGACTCGAGTCCGAGCGCCGGCACCTGCTCGTCGTCATACCCCGCGGGGTCCTGCGCGGCATCGCCGACTTCTTTCGCGGCAACCCCTCCGGCCTGGCCCGCGCCGCGGCGATCGTGCTCGGCCTCGCTGCCGCCGCCTTCGGGTACGCCGCCGCCCTGCTGCGGGGCTTTCTGGGCGGACGTGACAAGTGAGCAGCTCGGTTGAGAGCTCGACGGCCACGGTCCCGGCCGATTTCGCGCCGGTTGAGATCGTCGAGATCGAGATCGGCGCGGCGCTGCCCCACTTGGAGCCTGGGACCGGCGAGGGTGGTCGCAGGTATGGCTCCGCCCTCTGCCTGATCCGGCTGCACGGTCAGCCGCTGGGCATGATCGAGCTGGATCTGCCCCCCGCCGGCCTGGATCCCGGCCTGCTCGCCGAGCGGATCGAGGAGGAGCTTGGAGGCGCTATCGAGGCCCACCTGCGCGAGGACGGCTTGCCGCGCAAGGCACTGGACGCGAGCGGCGTCGACGGACCCGATCTGCCGCCCTGCCGCCGGCTTCGCGAGGAGTTCCTCGCCCGCGCGCCGCATATCTCGGTCGTGATCCCAACCCGCGACCGCCCTCAACGAGCGGCCGAGGCGGTCGCCTCGGTGCTCGCCTGCGACTACCCGGCCGATCGCTTCGAGGTGATCCTGGTCGACAACCGCCCCGACGCCGCCGATGACAGCGCCGGGGCCGCCGCCGGCACCCTCGCCGACGAGCGGGTGCGCATCCTGCACGAGCCGGTGCCCGGCGGCGCCAACGCCCGCAACACGGGGCTGGCAAACGCCGCCAGTGAGATCGTCGCCTTCACCGACGACGACGTGATCGCCGACCGCGACTGGCTGATCACGATCGCCCGGGGATTCGACGGCGCACCCGGGGTCGGCGCCGTCTCAGGCCTGGTGATGCCGCTGGAAATGGAGACGCAGGCCCAGGTCTGGTTCGAGGGCTACGCCCGCTTCTCGGGTCGCTTCCACCGCCGCGCCTACGACCTCGGTCCGAATCGCCCCGCGGACGACCCCCTCTTCCCCTTCGACATCGGCGTCCTCGGTACCGGGGCGAACATGGCCTTCCGAGTCGAGGCACTACGCGAAGCCGGCGCCCTCGACCCCTCCTTCAACACCAAGGCCCTTCCCAACGGCACGGACGTCGAGGCGCTGCTGCGGGTGATGCTGAGCGGCTGGACCATCGTCCACGACCCCGGCGCGATCGTCCAGCACGCCCACCAGCGCGAGTACCACCAGCTCGAGCGGCGCGTCTACGGCTACGGCCTTGGGCTGACCGCGGTCCTGACCAAGTCGCTGCTGCACAACCCGAAGCTGATACCCGAGCTGATCCGCAAGTTGCCCCGCGGCCTCGCCTTCGCGCTCTCCCCCGGCTCGGCCAAGAACGCCGACAAGAAGGAGGACTTCCCGGCGGAGCTGACCCGTCTCGAGCTGCGCGGGATGTTGCGCGGGCCGCTGGCGTACGCGCGCGGATGGCGTGAGGCGAAGCGGGCTCGCCGCGGCCGGCAGGCGCCCGAGAACCGAGACCACTCGCTTCGGGTCCTGCTGGTGACCGACTCCTACCCGCCCCTCGTCGGCGGCGCCACCTTCTGGTCGCAGCAGGTCGCCCGCCAGATGAGCGCGCGCGGCCACGCGGTCACCCTGGCGACGACCTGGCAGCCCGACACCCCCTGCTTCGAAATGGACGGCGATGTGGCCGTGCACCGGCTGCGCGACCTGACCAGCCGCGTGCCGGGAATCTCGGCCGATCCGTATCGCCACAACCCGCCCCCTTTCCCGGATCCCGAGGCGGTCCTTCGCTTGCGCCGCCTGGTCAAGCAAACCAAGCCCGACCTCGTCCACTCCTACGGCTGGCTGACCCACTCGGTCGCCGCCGCCCTGCTCGGCACCAAGGTGCCGCTGCTGGTCTCCACCCAGGACTACGGCAACGTCTGCGCCCTGCGCACGCTCTTTCGCCACGGCGAGATCTGCGCGGGCTCGGCGCCGGCAAAGTGCCTCGAGTGCGCGGGCTCCAACTATGGCGCCGCCAAGGGGGCGGTCGCGGTGGCGGGCATCTTCGGCTCGCGCCCGCTGCTGCGCCGCAAGGTGTCCCGGATCCACAGCATCAGCCGTTACGTGGCGAACGTGATCGAGCGCGACCTGCGCCCACCCGCTGCGATCGAGATCGTGCCCAACTTCGGAGAGAACCTCTCCGGCGCGCCCGTGGACGAGGAGATCCTCGCCCAGCTGCCCGAGCAGCCCTTCATCTTCTTCGTCGGCGCCCTGCGCGGCGTCAAGGGCATCGCCGAGCTCTGCGAGGCCTACCAACGCCTCGAGTCTCCACCACCGCTGGTGTTGGCGGGTCCCTTGGCGCCCGATACGCCCAAGAGCTTCCCCGCCGGGGTGACCGTGCTCCACAGCGTGCCGCTGCCCACTGTGATGGCGATGTGGGAACGGGCCCTGTTCGGCGTCTTCCCCTCGAAGTGGCCCGAGCCGCTCGGCAACGTGGTGTACGAGGCGATGAGCAAGGGCAGGGCGGTGATCGGGACCCGCCCGGGCGGGCACGCAGACATGATCGAGGACGGGCAGACGGGTCTGCTGGTCGCCGCCGGGGATGTCGACGAGCTGACCGTGGCGATGTCGCGTCTGCTCGCCGACGAGGAGCTGCGGGAGGCGCTGGGGAGACGAGCGGCGGAGCGCTCACGCGCCTTCACCGAGGCCGAGGTGCTGCCCGAGCTTGCGCGGCTGTACGAGGAGACGGCGGCGATGCGAGCGGGAACGACATCCGCAAGCGCGAACATGACTGCATGAGACGTGACCTGGCGCTGGTAATAGCGCTCGCGCTGGCAGCGCTGCTCGTTGCCCTGCTGCCGGCGGAGACCTGGCTGAGCGCCCTTCTGCTGGTGCCGCTGGTTCTGATCCTGCCGGGCTACGCGCTCGCCGCCAACTTCTTCGCGCCGCGCACGGTCAGCCGGATCGAGCGGGCCGTCTACGTCGTCACCCTCAGCATCGCGACGGTCGCCATCGGTGGCCTGCTGATCCAGCTCGTGCTCGGCCTCAACCGGGGCGTCTGGATCGCCTTCCTGGGCGCGGTGACGATCGGCGCTGCGCTGCGCGCGCTGCGCCGGTATCCGGATCGGCCGCTCGAGTGGCCCGCGGCGGTCCCCTGGACGCTGCCCGTGGCGTCCCTCGCCTTCCTGGTCGCGGCCGTGATCGCCGGGCTCGCGATTGCATCGGCCGGCGACGGACTGCGCGAGGCCCAGTCGAGGATCCGCTTCACGGACTTCTGGCTGGTTCCGGCCGACGCCGCTGCCGTCGGCGCGAGCGAGGAGCAGCTGGAAGTGGGCCTGCGCAGCCATGAGGGCCGCCCTTCCCGATTCGACCTGCGAGTGTCGCTGGAAGGCCGGGTCTTCCTCAGCCGGTCCCTGAGACTGCGCGCCGGGGAATCCTGGCAACGATCCTTCGCCGCGCCCGAGGCGCCTCCCGGGGTCCCGGTCGTCGCAAACTTGACCCGCGACGGCGAACGCTACCGCCGGCTCGACCTGGTGCCGGAACGATGAGACGCCCCCACTCGCTTCAGGCAACCGCGGCCGGCGCCCGGGCGACGGCCGGAGCCAGGCCACGACCCGCGGCGCGAGCCAGGCGCGCCCCCGGATCGCGGTACGCGCTTGGCCTGGCGCCGGCCCTCGCCCTCAGCGCGGCGATCGGCGTCGCCGTGATCGCGATCGCCAACAACGGCGCCCGCCTCGAACACTCCGGCAGCGAAGCCGCATTCTGGCTCGGCCTGCTGCTGATCTACTTGCCGATCGCCCTGCGCCTCTTCGGCCGCAGCGCCGCACCGCCGGAGCGGATGATGCTGGTCCTCACGCTGGGAATGGCGCTCTATCTGGTCAAGGTCGTGCACAGCCCGGCCGGTTTCACCCTGCACGACGAGCTCGCCTCCTGGCGCGGGGTCCGCGACCTGCTCGGCAGCGGCCGGCTCTTCGCCGACAACCCGCTCGTCGGCGGCTACAGCGTCTTCCCCGGAATGACCGCGGTCACCGGCGCGCTCAGGCAGGCAAGCGGCCTCTCGATCTTCGTCTCCGCCCTGATCCTGATCGGGCTCGCGCGAGCGGTGCTGATGGCCTCGCTCTTCCTCATCCTGCAGCGGGCGTCGGGTTCGGCGCGGGTCGCCGGGATCGCGATCGTCGTCTACGTCTGCAACCCGAGCATCCTCTACTTCGATTCCCAGTTCGGTTACGAGTCGCTTTCCCTGGCGATCGCCGGCGGACTTCTGCTCGTCGTCATGCGCGGTGCCGGCCTCGATCCGCGGAAGCGGCGGCCGAGCGAGGCGGGGATGCTGGCGGCCCTGGTCCTCCTCACCGCCGGGCTGGTGATCACGCACCACCTCACCGCCTACGCAATGATCGCCTTCCTCGGTCTCTGGAGCGTGGTCATCGCGATCACCGAGCACCGTTCCGTGCTGCGGCAGATGCTCGCCCCGGCTCGGCTGAGCGCTCCCCCCCGCCTCTCCTCGCAGCTCGCGCGCCTGCGGGTCGGCCCCGCCCTCGGCTGCCTGACGATGGCCACGGCGGGGCTCTTCTGGTTCGGCTTCGTCGCCGGAGGCGCGACCCAGGACGAGCTCGGCAGCGTCTTCACCGAGGCGATCAGCGCCGTCTTCAACCTCCTCACCGGCGGCTCGGGGACCAAGACCCTCTTTCGCGCCGGCACCGGCCAGGTCGACCCGCTGATCGTGAGGGTGCTGGGCCTGGCCTCGGTCGGCGTCTTGGCGCTGGTCATCCCGCTCGGCGCCTGGCGGATCTGGAAGTCCTACCGGACGAGAACGCTGGCCGTCTCGCTCGGCGTGGTCGCCCTGCTCTACCCCTTCACCCTGGTTCCGCGCCTGACCCAGGCCGGCTCGGAGATCTCCCAGCGCGCCTCGGAGTTCGTCTTCGCGGGCATCGGCTTCGTCGCCGCCGTCTTCTTCCTGCACCTGACCAAATCGGCGGGCAACGGCCGGGCGCGGCTCTACGCGCTGATCGCAACCGGCCTGAGCGGTCTCGTCTTCGTCGGTGGCGTGATCCTCGGTGAGTCGCCGGTCACGCGCCAGCCCGGTCGCTTCGAGGTAGGTGCCGAGTCGCGCTCGATCAGCCCCCAGGGCGCGGCGGCGGCACGCTTCGCGACCGAACACCTGCCCCGCAACAGCCGCGTCTTGGTCGACGGGCCCAACGGCCTCCTGCTCGGCTCCTACGGCGACCTGGAACCCGTGATCGGCAGCATCCGCGGCATTCCGGTCACCACGGTGTTCTTCAGCAAGGAGCTCGGCTTCAACGAGCGCGTCGTGATCGTCCGCGATGCGATCGAATACGTCGTCGTCGATCGCCGTCTCGGTCACTCCCTGCCCGTCGACGGCTATTACTACGACCGCGAAGAACCGCTTACCCACGAACGGGTGCAGCCGATCTCAGCAGCGGCGCTGGCCAAGTTCGACCGCATCCCGGGCATCGACAGGATCTACGACAACGGTCCGATCGTGATCTACGACACGACCGGGGTCAGGCTCAGGTGAGCCGGGCGCCGGGCGCCGTCAGCAGCCTCTTCGGCCGGCTGCGCGCGGCGGCCGGAGGTCACCGGACGATCCTCAGCAACGCCACCTCGATGGTGGTGGCGTTGGGGTCGACCTCGTTCCTCGGTGCCGCCTTCTGGTGGCTGGCGGCGCGCCAGTTCAGCCAGCACTCCGTCGGCGTCTCCGGTGCTGCCGTCTCGGCGATGACCCTGCTCGGCTTCGCCGCGACGATCGGCCTCGGCACGGTGCTGATGGGCGAGCTACCCCAGCGCGAGAGCCGCGCCCACGGGTTGCTCAACGCCTCCCTTGCCGTCTCCGCCGCCGTGGGCGGTGCCCTCGGCGTCGGCTTCGCACTCATCGCCCCGTTTATCTCCTCCGGCTTCGATCCGCTGCGCCAGTCCCCGCTCTCGGTGCTGATCTTCGCCGCCGGCGTCTCGCTGACGGCCCTCACGCTTGTCCTCGACCAGGCCCTGATCGGGCTCCTGCGCGGGGGCCTGCAGCTGACCCGCAACATCGTCTTCTCAGCCGTGAAGCTGCTCCTCCTGCTCGGGGTAGCTGCCCTCGCCGCCACCTACGGTGGCATGGGCATCTACACCGCCTGGGCCCTGGGCGCGCTGCTTTCCCTCCTGGTTCTGGTTCCCTTCTACAGGCGCCAGAGCAACCCGCTGACCTCGCACTTTCGCGATCTGCACTCGCTGCGCCTCGATGCCGCCAGCCACCACGCCTTCAACCTCGCCCTGCGCGCACCGGACTTGCTGCTGCCGGTGATGGTCCTCGTCGTTCTCTCGCCGAACCTCAGCGCCAGCTTCTACATCGCCTGGATGATCGTCAGTCTCCTCTTCGGCATCCCCCAGTCGCTGAGCACGGTCCTCTACGCCGTCGGCTCCGGCGATCCGCGGGAACTCGAGCGCCGTTTCCGCTTCACGATCGGCGTATCGGCAGCCTGCGGGGTCGGCGCGATGCTGATCCTGCTCCCGGCCGGTGAACCACTGCTCCATCTCTTCGGCGCCGACTACGCCGGCCAGGCGACCGTCGCCCTGCAGATCCTCGCCCTCGGCGTCTTTCCCGAGGCAATCCGCACCCACTTCGTCGCCGTCCGCCGCCTCACCCGGCGAATCGGCTCTGCGCTACCGCTGGTCTGGGGCGGTGCCGTGCTCGAGGTCGCCGGCGGCACGATAGGCGGCCTGCTCGCCGACAACCTCACCGGGGTGGCGATCGGCTGGCTCGCCGCTATCTGCATCGAGTCCTCGCTGATGAGCCGCGACGTGTGGCGCATGGTGAGGCCGGGCGAGAACTTCGCGGTGGGCGACGCGGCGGCGGGATCCCCCGCGCCCCACGAGGGTAACGGGGGCGCCGAAACGCCTAGCCCCTCAGGATTCTGAAGGCCGCCCGTCGCTCGCGCGACTGCTTGCCGTTGGCCAGCGCCTTGACCGATACGCGGTAGCCACCCGGGGCGAGCCTGCGGCCGGCTACCTTGGTCGAGAAGTGGACCGTGTTGCGACCGGCATGGCCGTGGCGGTACAGGGTGACGTGGCGCTTGCTGTTGCCGCGCTGCTCGATCCGGATCTCCACCTTCGCCGGCTGCGAGAGGCGGTAGGAGAGGGTCCCGCGACGGCGCGCCCGCGTCGTCCGCTTGGCCGGGCGCTGCTTGGGCTTGCCGTGGATCCGCTTGGTCACCTTGATGTCTTCGATCACCGGGCTGGGCTCTTCGGTGACCGGCTTGTAGGGGACCGGGCCGCCATAGAGGGAAGAGGCGGCGACTTCGCGGAAGGCTTCCAGCGCGGCCTGCGAAGAATCGACGCGCCAGTCCGACTCCTTCTGGACGTTGAACCAGATCGCCGCGGTGACCCTGGGGAAGCGCTGCGGGATTTCGTTGAGGAAGCCCCGCCTGATCCAGTCGGCCTTGTCGCCGCCGATCTCGGCCGAGGCGGTCTCGGTGAGCATCACCGGCTTGGCGCTGAGCTGGGTGAGCGTCGCGTAGGAGGAGGCGAAGGTGTCGCCGAGGCTGAGCCAGCTGTGGCCGGTCGAGGCGAAGGCCGAGCCCCAGTTGTACCCGTCGAGTCCGACAGCGTCGACCCACTCCTCACCGGGGAAGTACTGGGTGAAGGGAATGCCGCCGTCGTCGATGTTCGGCGCCCAGACGAACTCGGCGTTGGAGGCGCCATCGCCGCGAAAGATCGAGACGACGTGCCGCCACGCGGCGATGTAGTCGGCGGCGGTGTTGCCAGCAAAGGCGCCGCGACCGCCGCCCCAGGGAATTCCCGCATCCGGGGAGAGGTTCATCTCATAGGCGAAGCGGATGACCAGGCGATTGCCCCAGCCCTTGGCCACGTCGGCGGCCTTGTGAAGGTAAGTGTCGTAGTTGCCGGCGGCGATCTGGGAGAGGGGAATGTCTGTGCCGTTGATGTCGACCGGCTCGAGGCTGACCATCGGGGTCGCGCCGCGGGCGGCGAGGTTCGACATCTCGCCGGAGTACATCAGCGGCTGGTCGAGCCCCCGGTACCACATCACGATCGAGGGGCGCTGGCCGACGAGGTTGGCGTATTCGTCGAGCTTCTGGGCGCTTCCGGGCGCTTCGCGGTAGTAGGCACCGAGCTGGATCGAGGCCGAGGCGGCGGGAACCGAGCCGATGCCGAGAAGTGTCAGGGAGAGGACGGCGAGCGCGACCAGTCGGGCGATGGGGTTGTGTCGGTGGGATGTCTTCACGCACCCCGTATCGACGCCGGCCAAGCGCCTCTACGGGGGTAGGTCCAATCTCTGGACGTATGTATGAGAGAGGGCGAAAAATCCCTTGCGTCAAGCGGCACGAAGCGCTATGCGCGTGAATCGGGAGGCGCGGGCGCGGCGCGCCAGAGGCGAGGTCTTCGCCACCAGCCTCGGCCAGCCGTCACGGCGGTAGACGCCCTCTCGAAGCAGTCCGAACATCTCCCGCGGCCGCTGAGGGCGGACCAGGCTCCCGGCCGGAATCGCAAGATGGTTGTCGAGGATGACAGCGGCGCTGTAGCCGGCCGCACGAGTGCGATCCATGACCCGGCGATCGTGCGCGCCGAACGGGTAAGCGAGGGCGGCGCAAGGCTGCTGGACCTCCTCCTCGCAACGGGCCTTCGAGGCGGAGAGCTCCCGGTCGAGGTCGAGATCGGAGAGCGAGGTCAGCTTGGGATGAGTGCTGGTGTGCGAGCCCACCTCCCATCCTGCCGCGGCCAGCCCGCGCAGGTCGTCCCAGCTCATGCAGCGCAGCTCGTCCTCGTGCGCGGTACCCACCCACTCCCCCATCGAGGCCCATTCCATCGCGCCCTCGCCGGCCACATAGGAGGTCGGCACGAAGACCGTCGCCGGAACTCCGCGTGCCGACATCACCGGCAGCGCCCGCTCGAAGACCGAGGCGAAGGCGTCGTCGAAGGTGACGACCAGGGTCTTTCGGCCCGCCGCCCCGCCCAGGGCCGCCGAGAGCGTGGCCGGCCGGTAACCGCGGCGCAGGAAGTAGCGCAGCTGCGCGTCGAGGCTGCGCGGCGAGACCGCGAACTCGGTCGGCCACTTCTCGCTGACCGCGTGGTAGCAGAGGATCAGAAGGTCGCTCATGAAGGGAAGCAAATCACCAGCCGCGGCTGCCTGCCCGCTCCTAAGAGGAGCGCTGGGCAGGACCCGGGCGCCACCGCTTGACGGCGAAAGCCCCCGCGGCGAGCACGACCAGGGCCGCTCCGGCGAACAGCAGCCAGACGGCGCTGCCAAGCCGGTCGTGCAGCTTGCGCCAGAGCCGCTCCAACAGGGGCGGTTGCCCGTAGCCCGACTCGGGCACGGGGATGGGCTCGACCGCACCCCCCCGACCGGGTCGGGCGGCGATCAACTGCCGACGGGTGCCGGCATAGAGCGGCTGGGCGATGCCCTGCCGGAAGGCACGCAACGCCGAGGGGGAGCTGTCGATGCGGAAATCGGCGCGGTCCGTGTCGTTGTACCAAACCACGGCGCGGACTCGATCGAAGTTCGGCAGCTCACGCGAGAGGGCGCTGGTCACCCAGGCTGCCTTGTCGCCGCCGGTCTGACCCGAGCCGGTCTCGGCGATCACGATCGGCTTCGAGGTCCGCCGCGCAAGCTCTTCATAGGAGCCGGCGAAGATCTCGCTGAACGGCCGCCAGCCGATCGAGCCGCCCCAGTTGAAGCCGTCGAGGCCGACCCAGTCGACCCAGCTGTGACCGGGGTAGTACTGCATGAAGGGGAGGCGCCCGGTGTTGACGTTCGGGCACCAGACCCAGCGCACGTTGTCGGCGCCAACCTCCCGAAAGACCCTGACCAGGTGGCGCCAAGCGAGGACGAACGACCGCGGCGTGCTGCCGACGTGACCCCGCTCCCAGGGAGCCCAGCTGCCGTTCATCTCCTGGGCGAAGCGCAGCATGATCGGCTTTCCCCATTCCCTCGCCATCTTTGCCGAGCGGCGTACGTAGCCGTCGTAGCGCCCCCGCGCGATCGCCCAGAGCTTCGCCGGCTTGCCCGATGAGCTCCACGGCTCCCAACTGACCATCGGCAGCGCCCCCCGCTTGGCGATCTGGTCGAGCTCGGGCTTGTAGAAAGGCTTTATGTCCCAGCGCTTGTAGGAGAGGATGATCGCCGGGCTGCGGCCGACCTGCTTGGCGTAGGCATCGATCAGGCGCGGGTCCTTCCACTGATCGGGCAAGTAGACACCGAGCGCGATCGGCGGCTGGCTGGCTTTGGCGGTCGAGGCGGGTGCGAAGACGAGGACGAGCGCCGCCGCAACCCCGGCGAGCGCGCCGACGAGGTGCTTCACGGGCTGCCGCCGGAAGCCAAGGTCAGGCGTGCGGCGCGGCGGGAGATACGGTCGACGAAGCCACCGTCGCCGGAGTAGATCGGTGCACTCAGCCCTTCCCGGAATGCCGTTAAGGCGGCGGTCGAGCTTTCAATGCGGAAGTCAGCGCCGTCGGTCGCGTCAAACCAGACGACGGCGCGCACTCGCTTGAGCCGGGGCAACTCATGCAACAGAGTCCGGCGCAACCACCTTGCCTTGCTGCCGCCCAGCTCGTTGGAGCCGATCTCGGCAATCATCATCGGCTTCTTGATCCGGGAGAGCTCGCGGTAGGACCTGTCGAAGATCTTCGGGAACGATTGCCAGGCAGTCGGGGCTCCCCAGTTGAAACCGTCGAGCGCCACCCAGTCGACCCACGCATCGCCGGGGTAAAACGGCATGAAGGGAAGGTGGCCGTTGTTGACGTAGGGACACCAGACCCAGCTGACGTTGCTTGCGCCCACGCGTCGGAAGATCGTGACGGTGTGGCGCCAGGCGGCGACGAAGCGCGGGGCGGTGGTTCCGTTCACGCCGCTCTGCCAGGGGGCCCAACTGCCGTTCATCTCCTGGCCGAAGCGAACGAGGATCGGCTTTCCCCAGGCCTTCGCTTCCTCGGCTGAGCGGCGCAGGTAATCGTCATAGCGCCCTCGCGCGATCGCCCTCAGGGGAAATCCCTGATCGTGCTCGTTCCAGGGCTCCCAGCCGATCATCGGGACTGCCCCACGGCTGGCGATCTGGCGCAGCTCCGGCTCGTAGAAGGGCGCGACGTCCCAGCGCTTGTAGGCGCCGACTATGGCCGGGCTGCGACCCACTTCTTCGCTGTAGCGATCGAGCAGGCCCGGGCTCTCGGCGAGGCCCCGGATGTAGGTCCCCACCGCGATGCTCCGGGCCGATGCGCCCGCCGGCACGAGTGCCAGAGCAAGTGTCGCGAGCAAAACCAGGCCCACCAGGCCGCGGGCAGCGGCGAGGGACCGCCGGGGAAGGCAGGCAATCATCGTCATCGCCAGGGCGCCCACGTACAACACATATGGAATCTTGATCGGCGCGATCACCGCGGGCCAGAGAAATGCAACGCCGGGCCCGGTCGCGAGATCGCGCAGGAGATGGGCGGCGACGCCGAAGGCGACGCCGAACAGGACCTGGCGCAGATGGCGACGCTTCGCCGCGGCGCCCAGCGCCGCCAACACCCCCACCAGCAGGAGGCTGTGCGTGTAGGGCCGCGGCATCGATCCGGTCAGCAAATGAGAGCCGAGATAACCCGGAATGTGGTCCAGATCGATCGCCATGCTGGCGGTCAGCGCCGCGGCGACGAAGCGCCAGGGCAGCGACGCGCCCGTAAGTGCCAGGAGCGCGATCAGCACCAGCGCGCAGGTCATCAGATGGGCCGGCTCATCGATCAGCGCATAGGCAATCGTCCCGGTCGAACCCTCGATCAGGCCCCAGAGGAGATCCAGCACCAGCACGGCCGCCGCGAGTGCGGTTGCGAGCAAGGGCAGTTCAGCACGGCGCAAAGCCAAGCGCTAGAAGATAGCTAGCCGTGATGTCAGCGCCTAGGAATTCTCACCGAGGCGCTGCTCCAGTGCCGCCAGCTGCCGGTGCAGCTCCGCCGGCAACCTGTCGCCGAACTGGGCGAAGTGCTCCTTGACCTGTGGCAGCTGGTCGCGGACGAGGCTCTCGTCGACCGAGAGCAGCTCGCGCATCGCCTCGTCGCTGATCTTGAGGCCCTCGGTGTTGATGTCGCCCTCGCCGGGGAGCAGGCCGATCGCGGTCTCGACGGCGCCGGCGCTGCCGTCGCAGCGGCGGAAGACCCACTCGAGCACGCGGCTGTTCTCGCCGAAACCGGGCCAGAGGAACTTTCCGTCGGCGTCCTTGCGAAACCAGTTGACGTAGAAGATCCGCGGCAGCTGGGCACCCTCGCGCCGGCCGACCTCGATCCAGTGGGCCAGGTAGTCGGCCATGTTGTAGCCGCAGAAGGGCAACATCGCCATCGGGTCGAAGCGCAGTTCGCCGACGTTGCCGGCGGCCGCGGCGGTCTTCTCCGAGGACATCGTCGCGCCGAGGAAGACGCCGTGCTCCCAGTCGAAGGCCTCGTGCACCAGCGGCACCGTAGTGGCGCGGCGACCGCCGAAGAGGAAGGCGTCGATCGGCACGCCCGCCGGGTCTTCCCACTCGGGGGCGATCGTCGGGCACTGCGACGCCGGCGTCGTAAAGCGCGCGTTCGGGTGCGAGGACGGCGTCTCGGACTCAGGCGTCCAGTCGTTGCCGTGCCAGTCGATCAGGTGCTCGGGGGCCTCGGAGGTCATCCCCTCCCACCAGACGTCGCCATCATCGGTTTTGGCGCAGTTGGTGAAGATCGAGTTGCTCTCGATCGTCCGCATCGCGTTGGGGTTCGTGCCCTCGCCGGTGCCCGGCGCGACGCCGAAGAAACCGGCCTCGGGGTTGACCGCGTAGAGGCGGCCATCATCTCCGAACTTCATCCAGGCGATGTCGTCGCCGACGGTTTCGACCTTCCAGCCCGGCAGGGTCGGGATCAGCATCGCCAGGTTGGTCTTGCCGCAAGCCGAGGGGAAGGCGCCGGTGACGTACTTGACGCCGCCCTCGGGCGAGGTCAGCTTGAGAATCAGCATGTGCTCGGCGAGCCAGCCCTCGTCGCGTGCCATCGCCGAGGCGATTCGCAGCGCGAAGCACTTCTTGCCGAGCAGGGCGTTGCCGCCGTAGCCCGAGCCGAAGGACCAGATCTCACGCGTCTCGGGGTAGTGGACGATGTACTTGTTGTCCTCGTTGCAGGGCCAGGGAACGTCTTCGATCCCTTCGACCAGGGGCATGCCGACCGAGTGCACGCAGGGGACGAACTCGCCGTCGGTGCCGAGCACCTCGAGCGCCGCGGCGCCCATGCGGGTCATGATCCGCATCGAGGTGGCGACGTAGGGAGAGTCGGTCAGCTGCACGCCGATGTGGGCTATAGGTGAGCCGAGCGGGCCCATCGAGAAGGGAACGACGTACATCGTGCGGCCGACCATGCAGCCCTGGAAGAGCGGGTTCAGGGTTTCGCGCATCGCGGCCGGATCACGCCAGTTGTTGGTCGGGCCGGCGTCGCTCTCCTGCTCGGAGCAGATGAAGGTGCGGTCTTCGACCCGGGCCACGTCGGCGGGGTCGGAGAGGGCGAGGTAGGAGTTGGGGCGCTTGGCGTCGGAGAGGCGCTCGAAGGTGCCCGCGTCGATCAGGGTCTGGGCGAGGGAGTCGTACTCCTCCGCCGAGCCGTCGCACCAGTGGATGGCGTCGGGCTGGGTCAAATCGGCGATCTCCCCGACCCAGTCGAGGAGCTTTGCATGCGTGGTCGGCGCTTCGGCCGCGATGGTTTGGCTCATCCGCGGGACTTTATTCATTGGACCCGCGGATATCGGTCACACTTACGTCCGCATCGCTGTTGCGAATCTCCAGCGTCACAGTCTGATCTTCCCCCTTTTGCATGTTTACGCTGCAAGTGAAGGTCTTGCCCTTTTCGACCTCGATATCGGACGGGCAATCGACCGAGGAGACCTTTTCGCCCAGCGACTTCGAGAGGCTGGCCTGCAGCTGTTCCTCCGTCTTGGTCGCATCGAGCACCGTGTCGCCGCAGCCAACGACAAGCGCAGCGGCAGCAATCAGCCCGAGCAGGACGCCCGAGAACTTGAGCAAGCTCATCCCTCTCCCATCTGCCGGGGTCACCGAGCTGAAGTATCCCAGGAGGGGCGGGTGACCCTCCCAGACGCTCTTGGATAGGGTTCCCCGCCGCTGATGAGGTTCTTCGAGTACGAGGCACGCAAGATCGTCGAGCTGGCGGGAATTCCCGTCACCAAGTACGGCTTTTGCACAAGCGCCGATGAGGCACGCAAGGTCGCCGAGGAAATCGGTGGCCCGGTCGTGATCAAGTCGCAGGTGTTGAGCGGCGGCCGGATGAAGGCCGGCGGGGTCAAGTTCGCCGATACACCGGACGAGGCGGCTGCGCATGCGGCGGACATCCTCGAGCTCGAAATCAACGGCCACATGCCGCGCGGCGTCCTGGTCGATCCGAAAGCCGAGATCAAGCAGGAGTACTACGCCGGGGTCGTCTGGGACGGCACGGCGAAGAAACCGCTGATGCTGTTCAGCGACATGGGCGGGATCGACATCGAGGAGGTCGCCGAGACCCACCCCGACCACGTCGGCCGCGGCCACGTCTCCAACCTGATGCCGATCCCCGACTTCGAGGCCAAGCAAGTGATCGCCGCCACCGGGGTCACCGGCTCGCAGCTCAACCGCGCCACCCCGGTCCTGGCCAAGCTTGCCCGCCTCTTCCGCGACAACGACATGACCCTGGCCGAGATCAACCCCCTGGCTGAGCTCACCGACGGCAGCTTCGTCGCCCTCGACGCCCACATGGAGATGGAGAACGAGGCGGTCGGCCGCCAGAAGGGCCTGCTGCGCAAGCGGCTCGAGATCGCCGAGGAGGACACCCGCGAGACCTACGAGCCATCCGACTTCGAGCGCCACGTCGCCGCGATCGACGCCGCCGACCACCGCGGCGTGATCCAGGGCAAGGACCACGGCTTCGAGGGCAACCTCGGCCTCGTGATCGGCGCCGGCGGCGGCTCGCTGACCCTGACCGACGCGGTCCGCAGCCAGGGCGGCAAGCCTGCCAACTACTCCGAGATCGGCGGCAACCCCTCGGTCGCCAAGGCCTGCGGCCTGGCCAAGGAGGTCTTGGCAAAGGACGGCGTCGAGAAGATCGCGGTGATGATGTCGATCGTCTCCAACACCCGCGTCGACATCGTCGCCCGCGGCGTGATCAAGGCCTGTCTCGAACTCGACAAGGACCCGGGTGAGACGATCGCGATCTTCCGCATCCCGGGCGCCTGGGAGGACGAGGGCTTCAAGATCCTCGAGCGCTACGGGGTCGAGTACTGCGACCGCTCGGTCTCGATGTGGGAGGCCGCCGGACGCGCCGTCGCCAAGATCCAGGGAGCGCCTGCCTGATGAGCATCCTGCTCTCCAAGGACACAACCTTCATCGTCCAGGGCATCACCGGCCGCGAGGCGGTCAACCTGACCAAGGAGTGCCTCGACTACGGCTCAAAGGTCGTCGGCGGCGTCACCCCCGGCCGCAAGGGCCGCGAGGTACACGGCGTGCCGGTCTTCGACACCGTCGCCCAGGCGGTCGAGCACCACGGCGGCCCGATCGACGGCTCGGTCGTCACCGTCCCCCCCGCCTTCACCAAGGACGCCGTCCTCGAGGCGATCCTCAACGGGATCAAGCTGATCGTGATCGTCACCGAGCGCATCCCGCGCCGCGACGTCGCCCAGATGGTCGAGCTGGCCAACCTCGAGGGCGCCCGCATCATCGGTCCCAACTGTCTCGGCCTGATCGTCCCCGAGGTCTGCAAGATGGGCGGTATCGGTGGCCCGGCCAAGGACGCGGCCAAGGCCTACGCGCCCGGCCCGGTGGGCGTGATGAGCCGCTCCGGCGGTATGACCACGGAGATCTCCTCCTCGCTGACCCAGGCCGGTCTCGGCGTCTCCACCGCCGTCTCGATCGGCGGCGACGCGATCATCGGCTCCACCTACGCCGAGCTGATGCCCTACTTCGAGGCCGACGAGCAGACCCAGGCGATCGTGATCTACACCGAGCCCGGTGGCCGCATGGAGGCGCAGCTCTCCGAGTGGGTCGCTGATAACAACAGCCGCCTGCCGATCGTCGCCTTCATGGCCGGCAAGTTCATGGACGACGAGGAGATGAAGGGGATGAGCTTCGGCCACGCCGGCACGATCGTCGAGGGCAAGGAGGACACCGCGACCGAGAAGATCACTCGCCTCGAAGCGGCCGGCATCCGCGTGGTTGAGCGGATCGACCAGATCCCCGACGCGGTCAAGGAGAAGCTGGGGGTTGCCGCATGAGCGAGACGCTGAGCAAGGTCTTCATCGACGTCGAGGTCGACTCCTCGGTCGCCGGCGACGCCGAGCTGGCGAAGAAGCTGGAGGAAGTCTGCCCCGTCGACATCTTCAAGGCGACCGACTCCGGGGTCGAAATCGTCGATCAGAACCTCGACGAGTGCGTCCTCTGCCGCCTCTGCATCGAAGCTTCGCCATCCGGCACCGTCCGGGTCGAGAAGCTCTACGACGGCAGCACGCTTTCCTAGTTCTCAGCTCTCAGCCGGTAAGAGCCGGCAGCGCCGCCTGTGCTTCCTCGCGCAGGTGCTCCGGGATGACGACCAGCGAACGCAGTTGCTCGAGCAGCTCGCGATCGCCATCGATCTCGATGCCCTCCTCGCCTTCCTCGCCGACGACCAGCGCGGCGACGATGCCGATCGGCGTGCCGGTCAGGCTGAGGTCGCTGTGGGCAGCGGTGCCGCGGGCCGCCTCGATCCAGCCGCCACCGATTCGCAGCTCATAGGACTGGCCACCAGTGCGCAAAGACAGCGTTGCCCGCAAGGCCGCGGGTGGGCGCAGGATCACCCGGATCGCGTTGGGGAGCGATGAGGGCTGCAGGTCGATCACGTCCTCGAGCTTCTGCAGGCCCATCCCCCAGCGGCTCAACTCGATCATCGGACCCTCCAACCCGCGGCCCAACTCGGTCAGCTCGTAGACCGTGGTCGAGTTGAGTGGGTCGAGCTCGCGCCGCTCGACGATGCCGTGCTGCTCGAGGTCGCGCAGGCGCTTGGTGAGGACATCCGTGGGGGCGCCGCCAACCGAGCGGGCCAGGGCCGAGAAGCGCAGCGGGCCAAGCGCGAGCTCGCGCACGATCAGCATCGTCCAGCGCTCGCCGATACGGTCGAGAGCGCAGGCGAGGCTGCAGGCTTGGCCGTATTCGCGCGGGGTCACCAGACGATAGTAACAGCGTAATTTGAAATTCAAAGTGAGTGCTTTGAGTTCTGGTACAGTGCGCCGCCAGTGACCCGGATCGCGCACCTGACCTGGCGGCACCCGAAGCTCGTTCTCGCCGCCGTCGCCGCCTTCGCCCTCTTCGCCGTCGCGATCGGGCACAACGTCGAGCAGCACCTGAAGGCAGCGGGCTTCACCGACCCGAGCTCTGAGAGCGAGCAGGCGACGAGCGTGCTGCGCGACTCGCTCGGCTATGACCCCAACCCCGCGATCGTCCTCGTCGTCCGCGCGCCCGATGGTGGCCCGCTCAACCCAAGCAATCCCACCGTGCGCCGAGACGTCGGCAAGCTCAGCGCTGAAGTGGCCAGGGTCGAGTACGTCGGCCGCGTGCTCAACCCCCTGCGTAATCCGCGAGCAGGCGCCGAGTTGATCGCCAAAGACGGGCAGTCGCTGGCGATCGCCGCCTACCTCTCGACCAACGACATCGAGGACGCCGGTGGCATCGCCGCCGAAGAGGTCAAGACGCTGGCCGAAGCGAGCCCACTCGACGTCGCCGAGGGTGGCTTTGCCCAGGGCTTCAACGAGACCAACGACCAGACTCGCAAGGACTTGACCACGGCTGAGCTGATCGCCTTCCCGATCTTGGCGCTGCTGCTGCTCTTCGTCTTCCGCGGCGTCGTCGCCGCGGCGATCCCGCTCTTGATCGGCGGCATCTCGATCGTCGGCACCCTCTTCGTCCTGCGCGTGATGTCGGGCTTCGTCGACACCTCGCTGTTCGCGCTCAACATCGCCACCGGGCTCAGCCTCGGCCTCGCGGTCGACTACGCCCTGCTGATGGTCTCGCGCTATCGCGAGGAGATCGCCGCCGGTGGCGCCACCGAGGAGGCGCACCGGCGCACGGTGACCACCGCCGGGCGCACCGCGGTCTTCTCCGGCCTCACCGTTGCCGCCGCGATGGCGGCGCTGATCTTCATGCCGCAGCGCTTCCTCTACTCGATGGCGGTCGCTGGCGCCTCGGTCGCGGTGCTCTCCTCGGTGATCGCGATCCTCGTCGTCCCCTCGCTGCTGCGACTGCTCGGCACGCGCATCGACGCCCTCTCGATCCGGCGCGGCCCAGCGGTCTCCGACAGCTCCGACGGCTGGTACCGGCTTGCGCGCGGTGTGATGAAACGGCCGCTCGCGGTTGCCCTGAGCAGCGGCGCCCTGCTCCTAGCCGCAGCGGCGCCGCTGCTCTGGACGACCCTGACCGGCCCCAGCGCCGAAGCGGTGCCGCCGAACCAGCCCTCCTACGACGCCTACCGCTACCTCGAAGGCCACTACCCGCGTGACGTGACCGAGGCGGTCACCGTCGCCGTCGACGGCAGCGCCGGCGACGCCCAGCTCGCGGCCTACCAGCGGCGGATCGCGAGCGTCGGCGACATCGTTCGCGGCACGCCGTTCCTGCGGACAAAAGGCAACGTCGCCTACGCCAACTTCGCCCTCTCCGAGTCGGCCCTCTCCACCGCTTCCCAGGACGCCGTCAAGGAGATCCGCGACCTTCCCCCGCCCGCCGGGGCAACCGTCCTCGTCTCCGGCAACTCGGCCCGCTTCATCGACCAGAAGCAGAGCCTGCTGGAGCACGCACCGCTGGTGGTGGCGATCATCGCCCTGACCACGCTGGTCGTCCTCTTCCTGCTCACCGGCTCGGTCCTGCTGCCGCTGAAGACGCTGCTGATGAACTCGCTGACGCTGGGCGCCACGCTCGGCATCCTCGTCCTCGCCTTCCAGGCGGGCTGGCTCGACTCGCCGCTCGATTACACCGGCCCGGCGGCAATCGAGGTGACCAGCCTCGTCTTCCTTTTCGCCGTGATCTTCGGCTTGGCGACCGACTACGCGGTGCTGGTCATGGCGCGGATCAAGGAACGCCACGACCTCGGCGACTCCAACGAGGAGGCGGTCGCGGTCGGCATCGGCAGGACGGGCCGGGTGATCACCGCCGCCGCGGTCGCGATCGCGATCGTCTTCCTCGCCTTCGGCGTCAGCAGCGTCTTCTTCGTCAAGCAGATCGCGATCGGCATGGCCTTCGGTGTGATGATCGACGCGACGATCGTCCGCGCCCTCCTCGTCCCCTCGCTGATGCGCCTCTTCGGCGAGTGGAACTGGTGGGCACCGAAACCCTTGCGGCGCATCTACGTGAAATTCGGATTCTCAGAGGCGTAGATCCGAATCGGGGATGGGTGGGTCGGCGGGTATGCCTCTGCGGGAATTGATGTCGCACGCGAGCTTCGCTCGCTTAGCGACCATGTAGGAGCGCGGCTACGCCGCGCTTCGAACCACGAGTGCAGCGGCTGCCTTCGGCAACATTCCCGCAGAGGCATACCCGCCGACCCTCTCAACACCCGTTCGATCTTCGGAGCTTTCGGCTCGAAGCCCCCCGACGGTTTCGGATCGGCAGAAGCTTTCTCGAGAGCTTCGTGGCCGTCCGAGCAAGCTTGGTTTGTCCCGTGGCGGCGTGGCCAGGGAGGCGGGCATCCTGTGGGGGAATGTCGCCGAAGGGCGGCCGCTGCACCCGTGGCCATGGGCGCGGCGCAGCCGCGCACCGACATAGTCGCTAAGCGCCGCAGGCGCGTGCGACATCAATTCCCCCACAGGACGCCCGGCTCCTTGGCCGGGTCACCACAGGGTCCACCCTGTTCCGTCCAGGCAACGCGTGCGATCGATCACATTACGCATATATAAATTTATATCCGGGTAACGTGTGCTTGGGATGGCTGCAACACCAACACGCTCGCGCCTCGCCAAGGCCGACCGGATGGAGCAGGCGCTGCTCGCGGCGCACGAGCTCTTTGCCGAGCGCGGTTACGCGGCGGTGACGATGGACGAGGTCGCCGCAGCGGTCGGGGTCACCAAGCCCCTGCTCTACAACTACTTCGGCAACAAGGAGCGCCTCTACATCGCCTGCATGAAGCGCGGCGGCGACGCCCTGGTCAAAACGATCCTGGAGACGGTCGGCGACACGACCAATCCCAGCGACGCGCTCAACGACGGCCTGCGCGCCTTCTTCGCCTTCCTCGACGCCGACCGCGCCGCCTGGGCCGTGCTCTTCGATGAGACCCTGCCGCACAGCGGCGAGCTCGCCGACGGCGTCGCCGCCTACCGCGGCAGCCTCACCGAGCTGGTCTCCGAATCGCTGCTGGCACAGCTGCCGGCCAAGCGCCGCGCCGCCGCGCGGATCGAAGTCGAGGCGCTCTCGACCGCCCTGCTCGGCGCCGCCGAGGCGCTGGCGCGCTGGTGGCTGCGCACCGAAGCGACCACCGCCCAGGAGGCAGCCGAGCTCTTGATCGCCACCGTCGAGCCGGGTCTGCGCCTGCGCTCCACCCCATCCGCCAAGTCCTCACGACCAAAACCGAAAGGTGAAAGCAGTTGACCGACAAACCACGCCGCGTCGCCGTGATCGGCGGCAACCGGATCCCCTTCGCGCGCTCCAACTCCGTTTATTCACGCGCGTCCAATCAGAACATGCTCACCGCTGCCCTCGACGGCCTGATCTCGCGCTACTCGCTCGAGGGCGAGGCGCTCGGCGAGGTCGCCGGCGGCGCCGTGCTCAAGCACTCGCGTGACCGCGACCTCACCCGCGAGAGCGTGCTCGGCACCCGCCTCGCCGCCGAGACGCCCGCCTACGACGTGCAACAGGCCTGCGGCACCGGCCTCGAGACGACGATCCTCGTCGCCAACAAGATCGCCCTCGGCCAGATCGACGCCGGCATCGCCTGCGGCGCCGACACCACCTCCGACGCGCCGATCGGCCTCAACGAGGACCTGCGCGAAGTCCTGCTCGACGCCAACCGCGAGAAGTCGACCTTCGGCCGGGTCAAGCAGCTGACCCGGGTCCGCCCCAGCCACGTCGTGCCGGCGATCCCGCGCAACGAGGAGCCGCGTACCGGCCTCTCGATGGGCGAGCACTGCGCGATCATGGCGGCAGAGTGGGAGGTCGGCCGCTCCGAGCAGGACGAGCTCGCGGTCAACAGCCATCACCACCTCGCCGCCGCCTACGAGCGCGGCTTCATGGATGACCTGGTCAGCCCCTACCTCGGCCTCGAGCGCGACCAAAACCTGCGCCCGGACTCCTCGACCGAGAAGCTGGCCAAGCTCGGCCCGGTCTTCGGCGGCCCCGAGGGCACGATGACCGCCGCCAACTCGACCCCGCTCTCCGACGGCGCCTCGGCGGTGCTCCTGGCCAGCGAGGAGTGGGCGAAGGAGCGCGACCTGCCGGTCCTCGCCTACTTCGTCGAGGGCCAGACCGCAGCGGTCGACCACGTGCACAAGCGCGAGGGGCTCTTGATGGCGCCGGCCTACGCGATGCCGCGAATGCTCGACCGCATGGGTCGCGACCTCGGCGATTTCGACTTCTACGAGATCCACGAGGCCTTCGCCGCTCAAGTGCTCTGCACGCTCAAGGCCTGGGAGGATCCGGCCTTCTGCCGTGACCGCCTCGGCCGCGATGAGCCGCTCGGCTCGATCGATCGCGAGCGACTCAACGTCAACGGCGGCTCGCTGGCCGCCGGGCACCCCTTTGCCGCGACCGGCGGGCGAATCGTCGCCAGCCTCGCCAAGGCCCTGCACGAGCAGGGCTCGGGCCGCGGCCTGATCAGCATCTGCGCGGCCGGCGGCCAGGGCGTCGTCGCCGCGCTCGAAAGCCCAGGAGGAAAGGACTGATGAGCGACCTCTACACGCAGGTAGTCAACTCGCCCCCCGGCCGGATGATCGCCGGCCGCGTCGGCCTGCCCCAGCCGACCCAGCTGGAGCGCCAGGAGACGGGTGCGCCGACAATCTCCGGCGCCGTGCTCAGCGGCGGCGCCCCCCGCGGCCGGCTCGGCAAACGGATTGAGCAAGTGCTGGGTGACGTCGGCGCGGCCAAGCCGGAGACCACCGACGCCCCGGTCAAGGCGCTGGTCTTCGACGCCACCGGCATCAGCGACTCGACCGAGCTGGTCGAGCTGCAGCGCTTCTTCCACCCCAACGTGAAGCGGGTGCAGCGCTCCGGCCGCGTGGTCGTGCTCGGCACGCCGCCCGCCGGCCTGCCGCCCCGAGCGGCGACCGCGCAGCGGGCCCTGGAGGGCTTCACCCGCTCGCTCGGCAAGGAGATCGGCCGCGGCATCGCCGTGCAGCTGGTCTACGTCGCCGAGGGTGCCGAGGCGGAGATCGACTCGACCCTGCGCTTCCTGCTCTCGCCCCGCTCCGCCTACGTCTCCGGCCAGGTGGTCGAGGTCGGCAAGGCGGTCACGAAAACGCCCGAGATCGACTGGGCGCGGCCGCTGGAGGGCAAGCTGGCGCTGGTCACCGGCGCCTCGCGCGGGATCGGCGAGGCGATCGCGACGACCCTGCACCGCGACGGCGCCCAGCTCGTCCTGCTCGACGTGCCCGCCCTCTCCGCCGACCTGAGCGCGGTCGCCGAGCGGCTCGGCGCCGAGACGATCGAGCTCGACATCACCGAGCCCGACGCGCCGTTGCAGATCGCCGCGGCGATCCCCGACGGGATCGACGTGCTGGTGCACAACGCCGGCGTCACCCGCGATCGCACGATCGCCAAGATGCCGGAGGACCGCTGGAGCTCGCTGATGGAGATCAACCTCTCCAGCGAGGAGCGGATCAACGACGAGCTGCTCGAGCGCAAGCTGCTGCGGCCCAACGGCCGCATCGTCTGCGTCTCCTCGATGAGCGGCGTCGCCGGCAACTCCGGCCAGACCAACTACGCCACCTCGAAGGCCGGCGTGATCGGCATGGTCGAAGCCCTGGCGCCGGACCTGGCCAAGCGCAAGGCGACGATCAACGCGGTCGCCCCCGGCTTCATCGAGACCCAGATGACGGCGAAAATGCCGATCGCGATCCGCGAAGCGGGCCGGCGGATGAACAGCATGTCGCAGGGCGGCCTGCCGGTCGACGTCGCCGAGACGATCGCCTGGTTCGCCAGCCCGGCCTCGACCGGGGTCAACGGCAACGCGATCCGCGTCTGCGGCCAAAGCCTGCTGGGGGCGTGATGAGCGCCCGCACGCTAGAGAGCTCGCCCAGCATCTTGCCGCTCTACGCGCGCGCCGCGGCGCCGATGGTCCCCGGCGCCTCGCTGCTCCCCTTCATCCCCGGGCGCGGCAAGGAGATCCCGGAGATCGAGCTGACCCTGCCGCGGGTCAAGGCGGAGACCGAGCAGGTCGCCGCCTACGCCCGCGTCTGCGGCTTCGGCCTGCGCGACCACCTGCCCCCCACCTACCCGCACGTGCTCGCCTTCCCGCTGCAGATGGCGGTGATGGCCGACGGCAGCTTTCCCTTCGGCGCGGTCGGCCTCGTCCACGTCGAGAACCAGATCGTCCAGCACCGGCGGATCGGCCTCGACGAGGAGCTGACGATCAAGGTCAAGCCGACCAAGCTGCAGCCCCACTCCAAGGGCCGCACCTTCAGCCTGCAGACCAAGGTCAAGGCCGGCAACCGGATCGTCTGGGAGTCGACCAGCACAATGCTGCGCCGCGGCGGCGGCAACGGCAGCTCCGGGGCCAAGAAGGACAGCGGCGAGAACGAGGCCGAGCTGACCGCAGGCGCCGAGTGGAAGCTCGGCGGCGACCTGGGGCGGCGTTACGCGGCCGTCTCCGGTGACCGCAACCCGATCCACATGCACGCCTGGACGGCGAAGCCGCTCGGCTTCCCGCAGGCGATCGCCCACGGGATGTGGACCAAGGCCCGCTGCCTGGCGGCGCTCGAGTCCCGCCTTCCCGACGCTTTCCAAGTTGACGTTCGCTTTCGCAAGCCGATCCTGCTCCCGGGCCGGGTCGAGTTCGCCAGCAGCTCGCAGGACAAAGAGATCGAATTCGCGGTGCGTGACGCAAAGCGCGGCACACCGCACCTCGACGGCCGCGTTGTGCCGGTAGAGGCCAAATCCACAGACGGGAGGAAGTAGAAATGCCCACCGCCACCGACGACAAGGGCGTGGCCGAGCGCAGCATGGGCCTCGGCCTGCGCTGGCTCAACAAGCTGGCCGGCTCGGACCTGCTCGACCGGATCCGCATCCGCAAGCAGGTCGAGCGGGCGCTGTTCACCGGCACCAAGAACGGCTTCCGCTCGGCGACCGCCGCCGGGCGCACCTTCAAGGCAGCCCAGAACCTGACTGGCCCCGCCCGGCAGAAGCCGAGCAAGCCGCGCAGCCTCTTCGACATCAGCCCCGACGACGAGCAACAGATGTTGCAGGAAGGGGTGCGCGACTTCGCCGAGGCGAAGGTGCGGCCGATCGCCAAGCAGGCCGACTTCGATCGCTCGACGCCCGACGAGGTGCTGGCTCAGGCCAACGAGCTCGGCGTCAACATGCTCGGCGTCCCCGAGGAGCTTGGCGGCGTCATGCACGAGCAGGCCGCCGTCACCAGCGTCCTGATCGGCGAGGCCCTCGCCCACGGCGACATGGGCATCGCCTATGCCGCCCTCGCCCCCGGCGCCGTCGCCACCGCGATCGGCCACTGGGGCACCCCCGAGCAGGAGGCGACCTACCTGCCCGCCTTCACCGGCGAGGACACCCCGGCTGCCGCCCTGGCGATCCTCGAGCCCCGGCCGCTCTTCGACCCGCTGAAGCTGGAGACAACCGCGACCAAGAAGGGCGATGACTGGGTTCTCAACGGCACCAAGTCGCTGCTCGCCCGCCCCGGCGCCTGCGAGCTCTTCATCGTCGCCGCCGAGGCCGAGGATCTGGGCCCGGCGCTCTTCGTGATCGAGTCCGGCACCGACGGCCTCACGGTCGAGGAGGAGCCGGCAATGGGACTACGCCCCGCGACCACCGGCCGCCTCCTGCTCGAGGACGTGAAGCTGCCCGCCAGCGCTCTGCTCGGCGAGGGCAAGCGCGAGGACTACGTCGAGTGCGTGCAGCGCGCCCGCATCGCCTGGTGCTCGCTCGCGGTCGGCGCCGCCGAGGCGACGCTCGACTACGTCAAGCAGTACGTCAACGAGCGCGTCGCCTTCGGCGAACCGATCTCCAACCGCCAGGGCGTTGCCTTCGCGGTCTCCGACATCGGCATCGAGTCCGAAGGCATGCGACTCGCCACCTACCGCGCCGCCAGCCGCGCCGACCAGGGCCAGGATTTCTCCCGCGAGACGGCGATGGCCCGCCGGCTCTGCGCCCAGAAGGGCATGCAGATCGGCTCCGAAGGCGTGCAGCTGCTCGGCGGCCACGGCTTCGTCAAGGAGCACCCGGTCGAGCGCTGGTACCGCGACCTCCGCGCAGCGGGCGTTATGGAGGGCGCCCTGCTCGTCTAGCGCCAAGCGCTGAGAGCTGAAAGGAACCCATGATCAATCTCGAGATACCCAAGAAGTTCAAGCCCCTCGCCCAGCAGGCGAACCAGGTCGCGACCGAGGTCTTCCGACCGATCTCGCGCAAGTACGACGAGGCCGAGCACTCCTACCCCAAGGAGCTCGACATGCTCGCCTCGCTAATCGACGGCATGAACGAGGGCTCCGACATCGGCGGCGCCGGTGCCGCCGGCGTGCGCCGCGAGTCAAACGGCGACGGCGATGCGGGCAACCGCAACGGTTCCAACCTCTCCACCGTGCTCGGCATCATCGAGCTCTGCTGGGGCGACGTCGGCCTGCTGCTCTCGATGCCCCGCCAGGGTCTCGGCAACTCGGCGATCGCCTCGGTGGCAAGCGACGAGCAGCTGAAGCAGTACGGCGGCAAATGGGCGGCGATGGCGATCACCGAGCCCGAGGCGGGCTCCGACTCAGCCGCGATCCGTACCACGGCCGACCTCAGCGGCGACGAGTACGTGCTCAACGGCGAGAAGATCTTCGTCACCTCGGGCGACCGCGCAGACCTGATCGTGGTCTGGGCAACGCTCGACCGTAAAGTAGGAAGGGCGGCGATCAAGTCGTTCATCGTCGAGCGTGACAACCCCGGCCTGAAGCTGGACCGGCTCGAGCACAAGCTCGGCATCCGCGCCTCCGACACCGCCAACTTCACCCTGCAGAACTGCCGGGTGCCAAAGGAGGCGCTGCTCGGCGATCCGGAGATCAACACCAAGCAGGGCTTTGGCGGCGCGATGCAGACGTTCGACAACACGCGGCCGCTGGTCGCGGCGATGGCGGTCGGCGTCGCCCGCGCCTCCTTGGAGGAGACCCGCAAGCAACTCGAAGATGCCGGCGTCGAGATCGACTACGACACGCCGGCGCTGAGCCAGTCCGCCGCGGCGGCCCGTTACCTCGAAATGGAGTCCGACTACGAGGCTTCGTTGCTGCTCACCCTGCAGGCGGCCTGGATGGCCGACAACGGCAAGCCGAACTCGCTGCAGGCCTCGATGGCCAAGGCGAAGGCGGGGCGCACCTGCGTTGACGTCGCGCTTGGTTGCGTCGAGCTGTGTGGCTCGGTCGGTTACGGCGAGAACGAGCTGCTCGAGAAGTGGGCGCGGGACGCGAAGATCCTCGACATCTTCGAGGGGACTCAGCAGATTCAGCTGCTGATCGTGGCTCGGCAGTTGCTCGGTAAGAGCTCTTCGGAACTGCGGTAGGTAAGAGGGCCCGGGTGGCCCTCCCCAAAACGCGCGGCGAAGCCGCGCTTGAGTGTTTTGGGGAGGGCCACCCGGGCCCTTTCAGCTTCCCTAGTCCAACGGGGCTCCCGTAAGGCAGACTGGCGGGCCGTGAACTTCATTGAAGAGCTGGAGAGGTCCCCTGCGTCACGGCTCGGGGTGGTCGCGGTAGATGCCGAGGGGGATCGGCGGGACTGGTATTTCGGCGAATTGATCGCCTGCTCGGCGGGGCTCTCAGGTGCGTTCGCTGCACGGGGGGTCAAGCGGGGGGATGTGGTGATGACACTGGTGGGGAATCGGATCGAGTGGGTTCTCTCTCTGTTGGCCTGCTGGCGGATGGGGGCGGTGGCGTTGCCTTGCAGCACGATGTTGCGGCGGCAGGATTTGGCGCTGCGGGTGGCGGCTGCTGGGCCGAAGCTCTGCGTTGGTGAGGACTCGCTGTTGGCTGAACTGCCGGATGGGGTGGCGACGATGACCATGGATGAGGTTGCCGCTGCGCTCGATGAGGACTTGCCACAGGAGACGCCGGCGCCGGTTGAAACCATGGATGCTGAGGACCCGGCGTTGATCGTCTTCACCTCCGGCACGACGGGCGAGCCGCGGGGCGTGGTGCACGGCTATCGCTACCTGTTTGGCCAGCAGGCGCAGGCCGAGCACTGGTTCGGGGCGCGCAAAGGGGAGCTGGCCTGGTGCACAACCGCGACCGGGTGGTCGAAGTCGGCTCGCAACGTCTTCCTCGCTCCCTGGTTGAGCGGGGCGGCGGCGGTGATCCACGACGGGCGCTTTGACCCGGCCGAGCGGCTTGACTTCGTTGAGGCGCTCGGCGTCAACGTGCTCTGCCAAGCGCCGACCGAGTACCGCATGATCGCCAAGCGCACCGCCCTGCGCCCGCTCCCAAAGCTGCGTCGCATGGTCTCCGCCGGCGAGCCGCTCGAGGCGGAGACGATCGGCGCCTGGCGCGCCGCGACCGGACTGGAGGCCGCCGATGGCTACGGTCAGACCGAGACCGGCCACATCAGCGGCAACCACGTCGGCGTACCTGTTCGCGAGGGCTCGATGGGCAAGCCCTTGCCAGGGCTGAACATCAGGATTGTTCCCGCCGCCCCCGGACGCGGAAGCGACCGAGCTCACGATCTGATTCCCCGCGAGGGAGCGAGAGCAGAGGAGGCGGCGGTGATATCGGGCGAACTCCAGCTCCGCGCCGCCTCCTCCCCCACCTTCTTCTCGCGCTACCTCGACGGCGAGCGCTTCGGGGGCGACTGGTGGCCGACCGGCGACCTGGTCCGCGAAGACGAGGACGGCTACCTCTTCTTCGAGGGTCGTGACGACGACATCATCCTCTCCTCCGGCTACCGGATCGGTCCCTTCGAGGTCGAGTCCGCCCTGCTCTCGCACCCAGCCGTCGCCGAAGCCGCAGCTGTCGCCGCCCCGGACCCCGAGCGCGGCGCCGTCGTGCGGGCGATCGTCGTGCCGCGCGAGCGCGAGCCGAGCGAGGAGCTGGCTCGCGAGCTGCAGGAGCACTGCAAGCGCGAGACCGCCCCCTACAAGTTCCCCCGCATCGTCGACTTCGCCACCGAGCTGCCGAAGACGAACAGCGGCAAGATCAAGCGAGCCCAGCTGCGCGAGGGCTAGAGGGCCTCGGCGACGTCGACCGGGCGGCCGAGGTGGTAGCCCTGGGCCATGTCGACGCCGTATTCGTGCAGCATCTTCGCGGTGACGTCGTCCTGTACGTACTCGGCGATCGTCGTCTTGCCGAGCCCGCGGGCGATCTGCACGATCGCCTGGACCGTGAGCTGGTCGGCGTCGCTGTTGGGCATGTCGCGGACGAAGGAGCCGTCGATCTTGATCAGGTCGAAGGGGATGCTCTTCAGGTAGTGGAAGGGCCCGAAGCCGGCGCCGTAGTCGTCGATCGCGACCTGACAGCCGAACTCGGTGATGCGATCGGCGAACCCGGCCGCCGCTTCGTAGTCGTGGACCGGCGCGGTCTCGGTGATCTCGAAGGTGCAGCGGGCCGGATCGGCCTCGCCCTCGTCGAGGCGGCGCTCGATGAATTCGAGCACCGAGCGGTCGGCGACCGAGGCGCCGGAGAGATTGACGTGGAGTGAGACCGGGGCGCCGTCGCGCTCGCGCTGGGCGAGCAGCTCGAGCGCCTGGGCGACGACCCAGCGGTCCAGCTCCTGGACCATGCCTGAGCGCTCGGCAGCCTCGATGAACGAGGCAGCCGGCAGCAGCTCGCCGTTCTCGCCGGTCATCCGCAGCAGCAGCTCGTAGCGCTCGATCCCACCGGAAGCCAAGCTGCGGATCGGCTGGGTGTGGAGGCTGAGTCGGTCCTGGGTCAGCGCGTCGCGGATCCGGGCGCTGGTCGTCTGCCGGCGATGCTCCCGCTGCCACGGCTCGGTCGGATCCTGGAAGAGGGCGATCTGGTTGCGGCCGTCCTCCTTGGCCCGGTACATGGCCTGGTCGGCGGCAACCAAGACCGCCTCGGCACCGATCCCGCGCTCACCGCCGAACATCGTGATCCCGACGCTGATCGTGGCCTGGTCGGTATCGAGCCCGGCGGCCGCGCTCTCGGCGACCTGGGCGCGTAGGTCCTCGCCCAGCTGCAAGGCGCCCGCGGTGTCCGTCTGCGGCATCAGCACCGCGAACTCATCCCCGGAGAGGCGGGCGGCGATGTCGGTCGTCCGCACCCGCTCGCGCATGATTGCGGCGACGTGGCGGATCAGGTTGTCGCCGGCGTGATGGCCCAAGCTGTCGTTGATCGCCTTGAGGCCGTCGATGTCGATGATCATCACCGCGCCCTGGCCGCCGTAGCGGGCGCTGAAGGAGACGTACTGGTCGAGCTCGGCACGGAAGCGCCGGCGGTCGAGCAGGCCGGTGAGCGAGTCGTGATCGGCGAGGTAGCGCAGCTCGGCCTCGGTCTTCTCGGCCCGAGAGAGAGCGCCGGCGATGATCTCGCGGTCCTCGGGATCGAGCTTGGCGAGCACCGACTCGATCGCCGGAGTGCTTTGGATCGGGAGTTTTTCGCGGGTCAACTCTGTGAAGTTAGAACTTTCCGCGGTCGATCGGATCGGGGCTCAGGCGTGGAGCCCCAGAATGCGTACGAATTTCATCTACCTGGTATTGCCAATAGTCGGCGGCCAAACGTCCACGATCGGGCTGCAGGCACGCGGGTAGTGTGGGCCCATGGCCAATCGCTTGGGACAGGAGACCAGCCCCTACCTACTCCAACACCGCGAGAACCCGGTCGACTGGTATCCCTGGGGTGAGGAGGCGCTTGCACGAGCGCGGAGTGAGGATCGGCCGATCCTGCTCTCGGTCGGCTACTCGGCCTGCCACTGGTGCCACGTGATGGCGCACGAGTCCTTCGAGGACGCCGAGACCGCCGCCTACATGAATGAGCACTTCGTCAACGTCAAGGTCGACCGCGAGGAGCGCCCCGACGTCGACGCCCTCTACATGGAGGCGGTGCAGGCGATCAGCGGCCAGGGCGGCTGGCCGATGACCGTCTTCCTCGACCCCGAGGGAGTCCCCTTCTATGGTGGCACCTACTTCCCACCGGACGACAGCCGCGGCATGCCGAGCTTCCGCATGGTGATGGAAGCGGTCGTCGACGCCTTTGAGCGCAAACGCGACGAGATCACCCAACGGGCCCCCGAGATGCGCGCCCGCCTCGGCGCGATCGGCCGCATCGAACCGGCGGATGCGTCACCCGCGGCGGCGACGCTGGAGCAAGCGGTCGAGCGCCTGCACGCCTCCGCCGACCGGGCGCGCGGCGGTTTCGGCGGCGCGCCCAAGTTCCCGCCCGCCTCGGCGCTCGAGCTGCTGCTCGCTCGCGGCGAGCGGGAGATTCCGGAATTGACCCTCGACGCGATGCTGGCGGGCGGCATCTACGACCAGCTCGGCGGCGGCTTCGCCCGTTACACGGTCGATGCTGCCTGGCTCGTCCCCCATTTCGAGAAGATGCTCTACGACAACGCGCTGCTGGCCCGCGCCTACCTGCACGGCTGGCAGCAGCTCGGGCACGAGCGCTACCGCCGTGCCTGCGAGGAGACGCTCGACTGGGCGCTGCGTGAGATGCGCGGCCCCGAGGGCGGCTTCTACTCGGCGCTCGACGCCGACTCCGAGGGCGAGGAGGGCCGCTTCTACGTCTGGACCCCCGGGGAGATCCGCGCGGCGCTCGCCAATCCAACCGGCGGGGACGCGAACTGCATCAAATTTCCGGCCCAGCAGGCCGAGAATTTGATGCAGTTCTACGGAATCAGCGAGAGCGGCAACTTCGAGGGCAGGAACATCCTGTACCTCGCCCAGGGGATCGATGCCGCCGAGCCAGAAGGGTTGGATGCGATGCGTCGTGCCCTCTACGGGGCCCGCGCCAAGCGGGTCTGGCCGGGGCTCGACGACAAGCGCCTCACCGCCTGGAATGCGCTGATGATCGCCGCCCTGGCCGAGGCGGGCGCCGTGCTCGAGCGCGACGACTACCTCGACGCCGCCCGCGCCTGCGCCCAATTCATTTGGAGCGAGATGCGCGATGGCGAGGGCAAGCTGCTGCGCACCTACAAGGATGGCCAGGCCCGCCTCAATGCCTACCTGGAGGACCACGCCTTCCTGCTCGAGGCCCTGCTCACCCTCTACGAAGCGAGCTTCGAGAGCGTCTGGTTCGAGCGCGCCCGCGAGCTCGCTGAGACCCTGCTCGCCAGCTTCGCCGACGCCGAGCGCGGCGGCTTCTTCTCCACCTCCGACGAGCACGAATCGTTGATCGCCCGCCGCAAGGAGATCGGCGACCACCCGATCCCCTCCGGCAACTCCGCGGCCGCCTTCGGCCTGCTCCGCCTCGCCGCCCTCAGCGGCGAGCGCAAGTATGAACGCGCCTCCGAGGGCGTCTTCCGCCTTTTTGCCGAGCCCGCCGGTCGGCAGCCCGAGGCTTTCGGTCACCTGCTCAGGGCGATCGACTTCCAGCTCGCGCCAACCAAGGAGGTGGCGCTGATCGGCGACGACCTGAGCGAGCTTGCCGCTACGGTCCGCTCCGAGCACCGGCCCCACCTCGTCCTCGCCGGTGGACCCGAGGGCTCCGGGGAACCGGAGCTGCTGCGCGACAGGCCCGCGATCGAGGGCGCCCCCAGCGCCTATGTCTGCGAAGGATTCACTTGCAAGCAGCCGGTCTCTGACGCTGCGGCGCTAACCGCACTGCTCGATTAGACAACCCAGCCCGTCCCCGTCTGATACAGATGCCGGACCCAGTGCGAGGCTCCCTCTTCACCTTCCCAGCCGGTCGTCGCTCGAAGTGGATCGTCTTCGCGATCTGGTTCGCAGCGATCTTCATCGCCAGCGGCGCCGACCTGCCGGGCAAGTTCGAAGACGCCGAAAGCAACGAGGCGACCTCCTACCTGCCCGGCGACGCCGAATCGACCGCGGCCCTGAATGCGACCGAGTCCCTGCAGAAAGGCGAAATCGCCCCCGCGGTGATCGTCTTCCGCCGTGACTCCGGACTGACCGCCGCCGACCAGCGGACGATCGTCGAAAACGTCGGCAAGATGACCGAAAAGCGCTTCCCCGGGGTCGTCGCGGACGGCGCCACAGCAGCGGCAGGCGGCAAGCAGCAGTCGCAAGCCGCAGACGCGGCGCCGAAAGGCCTGCCGTCCGGCTGCGGTGGATCGACCACCACCGTCCCGGGCCAGCCCGCTGACTACGCCCCGTTCGTCGGCCCCGTCTGCTCCCGGGACGGCAAGGCGGCGATCATCACCGCCTACATCAAGGGCAACGGCGAGGGTGAACGGATCGTCGACCCGGTCAAGTTCTGGCGCGACGTGCTGCCCGAAGACGACGGCGGCCTGGAAGCAAAGATCACCGGTGGCGCCGGCTTCTCGGCCGACGCGATCGAAGTCTTCGAAGGCATCAACGGGACGCTGCTGCTGGCGGCGCTCAGCCTGGTGATCTTCCTGCTGATCGTGATTTACCGCTCGCCGATGTTCTTCCTGATCCCGCTGATCGCGGTGATCTTCGCCGAGTTCCTCTCGCGCTCACTGGGCTACGGGCTGACCGAGCTCGGCGTCACCGTCAACGGCCAGTCGAGCTCGATCATGTCGGTCCTCGTCCTCGGCGCCGGCACCGACTATGCCCTGCTGCTCGTCTCCCGCTACCGCGAGGAGCTGCACCACACCATCGACAAGCACGAGGCGATGCGGACCGCGCTCGCCTCCGCCGGCCCGGCAATCTTCGCCTCGGCGGCGACCGTGATCGCCGCCCTCTTCTGCCTCACCCTGGCCAAGGTCAACGGCACCGCCGGCCTCGGCCCGATCGCGGCGATGGGCATCGCCTGCGCGGCGCTCTCGATGCTTACCCTGCTGCCGGCGCTGCTGACGATCTTCGGTCGCCGCGCCTTCTGGCCCTTCGTCCCGCACACCGCCGAGACCGCCCCCGCCGCCAATACCGCCTCCGAACGGGCGCGAGCGAAGATCGTCGAGGGCAGCGCTTTCGGCGCGATCGTCAGGGTCGTCCTCGCCTCCCTCCTCGTCCTCATCCTGCTGCCACTGGTCCTGCTCAACTGGCTCCTGCGCCGCCTCAGCGGACGCCGCTTGCCCTCGCTGATCGTCGGGCCACTCGACCGTGCCGTCTTCACCCCTTACGAGATCCGGCGCACCCGGCTCGAGCACACCGCCGACGCCACCCATGGCTTCTGGGCGAAACTCGGCCACCGCGTCGCCGCCTCCCCGCGCCGCGTCGTGATCGGGTCGACGGCGGTGCTGCTGGTCCTCTGCGCCGGCCTCGCCTTCTTCTCGACCGAACTGACCAGCGAAGACACCTACCGCAGCGAAGTCGAATCGGTCGAAGGCCAGAACCTGCTCAACAAGAGCTTCCCGGCGGGCACGACCGCACTCACCGACATCGTCGTTCCCGAGAGCTCGGAAGTGCCGGCGGTGCGGACGGCGGTCGCCGACGTCGACGGCGTCGAGGCGGTCTCGCAACCGGTCGCCGAGGGTTCCCCCGGGACCCTGGTCCAAGCAACTCTGGAACCCAATCCCTACTCCACCGATGCCTTCGACCTGGTCGAACCGATCCGCGACGCCGTCCACGAGGCCTCGCCGGAAACCTTGGTCGGCGGCCCAACCGCGGTCGAATTCGACGTTCGCGACGCGGCCGGTTGGGACTCGATCGTGATCCCGCCGCTGATCCTGCTCGTCGTCTTCCTGATCCTGATCGGCCTGCTGCGCGCCGTGGTCGCGCCGCTGGTCTTGATCGGCACCGTGATCGTCAGCTTCCTGGCCGCCCTCGGAGTCGGCTACTTCGCCTTCGAGTTCATCTTCGACTTCCCCGGCTCCGACCCCTCGCTACCCCTCTTCGCCTTCGTCTTCCTCGTCGCCCTGGGGGTCGACTACAACATCTTCCTGATTGCACGAGCGCGCGAGGAGACGATCCAGCACGGCTCCGAACAGGGCATCCTGCGCGCCCTCGCGGTGACCGGCGCCGTGATCACCAGTGCCGGCATCGTCCTCGCCGGCACCTTCTCGGTGCTCGCCGTGCTCCCACTCACCTTCCTCACCGAGCTCGGCTTCGTCGTCGCCTTCGGCGTCCTGCTCGACACCTTCCTCGTCCGCAGCGTGCTCGTCCCCGCACTCGCCCTGATGCTGGGCGACAAGTTCTGGTGGCCCTCAACACTCTCGAGGCCAAGGGACGACACCGTCGGACCTCCCCCGGGTGACGTCGAGCCGGAGCCGACCCGGCTCTAACGCTCCTCCCACGGGTGGCGCGGTGGCGGGGGTCCCCCATAGCGGAGGGCGCGCGCAGCGCGTCCGAGCACATGGGGGAGGGCCGCCGCGACAGGACCCGTGGGCTGAGCCGCTAGAGCACCGGCAAGAACTGTTCGATCTCGTACGGGGTGACCTGGAGGCGGTAGTCGTCCCACTCCTGCCGCTTGATCTCGACGAAGCGGCGGAAGGTGTGCTCGCCCAGCGTGCGCAGGACCAGCTCGGAGTCGGCGGCGACCTCGATCGCCTCGCCCAGGGTCGCCGGCAGCTGCTCGATCCCCTGATGGGAAAGCTCCTCGGAGGAGAGGTGGTAGAGGTTCTGCTCCATCGGCTCGGGCAGCTCGTAGCCCTTCTCGATCCCTTCCAGGCCCGCCTGCAGCATGCCGGCGAAACAGAGGTAGGGATTGCAAGCGGGGTCCGGGCAGCGCAGCTCGGCCCTGGTCGCGCTCTCCTTACCGGGGTGGTAGAGCGGCACCCGGATCAAGGCTGAGCGGTTGCGCCGCGACCAGGCCAGGTAGACCGGCGCCTCGTAGCCGGGCACGAGGCGCTTGTAGGAGTTGACCCACTGGGCGAAGAGCGGTGAGATCTCGCGCGCGTGCTTGAGCTGGCCGGCGATGAAGGCCTTTGCCGTCGGCGAGAGGAAGAACTGGTCGTCGGCATCGAAGAAGGCGTTCTTGCCGCCTTTGGTCAGCGACTGGTGGACGTGCATGCCGGAGCCGTTCTCGCCGAACAGCGGCTTGGGCATGAAGGTCGCGTGCCAGCCGTACTTCATCGCGTACTCCTTGACCACGATCCGGTAGGTCATGCAGTCGTCGGCCATCGCCAGCGCGTCCTTGTAGCGCATGTCGACCTCGTGCTGGGAGGGCCCGACCTCGTGGTGGGTGTACTCGACGTGGATGCCCATCTTCTCCAGCGCCAGCACCGTGTCGCGGCGCACGTCGGAGCCGGCATCGAGCGTAGTCAGGTCGAAGTAGCCGCCCTCGTCGAGGACTTCCGGCACGCCCCCCTCGGGTTTGGCCGAGCGAAAGTAGAAGAACTCCAGCTCGGGCCCGATGTTGAAGGCGTCGAAGCCCATCTCCTCGGCCCGTTTGAGGGCGCGCTTCATGATCCAGCGCGGGTCGCCCTCGTAGGGTTCGCCGCCGGGCACCTGGATGTCGCAGAACATCCGCGCCACCGCGTTCTCCCCCTCCGGCCGCCAGGGGATCAGGGCGAAGGTCGAGGGGTCCGGCATGGCGATCATGTCGGACTCCTCGATCGGGTTGAAGCCGGTGATCGAGGAGCCGTCGAAGCCCATGCCGCCCTCGAAGGCGTCCTCCAACTCGGCGGCGTTGATCGAGAAGCTCTTCAGCTGGCCCAGCACGTCGGTGAACCAGAGTCGGACGAAGCGGACGTCTGCGTCCTTGACCAGCTGGGCGACGTCGGCGGCACTCTTCGGTTGGTCTGCCATGTTCAGGGCCTCCTGGGCTCGCGCTGGTCCGCTTCGAGCGCGCAACGATAGGCCAAAGCTGCGTCGCAAACCCGCTCGCGTCGCCGGGCAGTGAACCGGTTGGGTAGAAGCGCTCGTATTCGGGTAGAGAGCGGATGCTTCGAGGCGGCTTGCGGCAGACGCAAAAAGCAGGTATAACTTACGAGACGTAAGTAGATGGCTGAAAGTAAAGTAAAGGCCAATTAAAGGCTCTGTAAAGCGGAATTCCCCCGTTCGAGCCGGAGGCGGATGCAAGTGACAGTAAAAACAGACGTGAGCAGGTTCCAGATCCACGACGAGTTGACGGCACCTGACGAGAGCGCCCCCCTGATCAAAACGATCCAGGCCACGGGTGGCGCGGTAACGAAGTTCGTCGGCGTGCTCGCGGGCGCGCCGGCCGTCTTGCGCGCCTACACACGGATGCGTTCGGAGCTTCGCGGCGGCGTCCTGCCGCGGGCGACGCGCGAGCGAATTGCCCTGGCCGTCGCCGAGTACCGCGACGACACCTACAGCATCGCCCAGCACGCCAAGTCGGCGAGAAGCGCCGGCCTCGGCCTCGATGAGGTCTCACGAGCACGCAGCTTCAGCTCGAACGACCCCAAGGAGGCGGCGCTGCTCGAGTACCTGCACGGAGCCCTCGAGGCCAACGGCCACCCCCCTCTCCACCTCCACGAGGAGGCCAGGGAGATCGGCTGGAGTGACGAGGAGCTACTGGAGGCAGTGGCCCACCTGGTGCTCAACGAGTTCCAGAGTCTGATCGCCGGCGCGGCCGAGCTCCCGAAAGACCAGAGCGGCCCCCGGGTATTGCCCTCCGTGGCGTAGGGCCGCCAGGAGTCCCCTCCCAAAACGCTCGGCGGGAGCCTCGCTGGAGTGTTTTGGGAGGGGACTCCTGGCGCCTTCCCAAGGACGACAAACCCGCAGCGCAGACGGGATCGGGTTTTTGCCGTCCTAATCAAGCTTGTCGGCCTGCGACGCCGACCAATCGCGGCCCCTGCGGACGCTCTCCCGGCTTAATCCTCGGTAATCGTGACCGTGTAAAGCAGGCGCGCCGTGGCGTAGCGGCAGCCGTATTCGGCGTGGGAACCGACCTTTTCCTGAGCTTCGCCTTGGCGGACGTCGTTGGAGTTGACGCATTTGCCGGCTTCGCGGCTGGCGCGCCAAGCGCTGCTCGCGGGTTGACCTTGCGCGAAGGCCGGAGCCCAGGTGGGGACGGTGATGCCGACGATGTCGCCTGCCTTGACTCGCAGCGAGGCGCCGAATTTGACCGTCTGGCCCAAGTAGGGGCTGAGGACGTGGATCGAGCCTTGGGCGCGGAGGGCGTAGCGCGGCGGGTTGGTGCCGGCGACGCGGCGCAGGATCGCCAGGCGCGCCTCGGGCGGCGTGCCGAAGAAGCTGTTGAAGAAGGAGCGCTGGCTGCTGGTCGGCTGCGAGAGGGTCAGCGTCCAAGATTTGATCCTGCCGTCGCGGCGCACCCGGAAGGGCAGCGAGCCCTGGCTGGTGCTGACCTGGAAGCCGGTGACGCTTCCGATCGCCTGGCAGGGAGACTCGGGGCAGGACGGATCAGGCATCGTCGCGGTCTCACCGAGCACGACGGTGGTGCCTTCTTCCGGGGCAGCACCGGCGCTGCCGGCGAAGGCGACGAGGAGCGTCAGCAGGCCCGCAAGCGAGATGGCAAGCGCCACCCGGCCGCGCACTCCGGCCGACCCAGCGTTGACAGCTGCCCACAAAGACCTCGACATTCGTGCTCCTCTCGTTGGAAACCTGCCCGTTCCGGGGCAGATTTACCATCAAACCGAGAAATCCTGCTTAGTCGCGCTAGCGGGAGGAGCCGACGGCAAGCGCGTAGCGAACCTGCCCCACGCCTTCGAAGTCGAGGGCGAGGCGGGCACCGTTGGTGAGGTCGAAGTCGTTGCCGGGGGTGTAAGGGCCACGGTCAATCACCTGCGTGACCAGCGAGTGGCCGTGGTAGTTGAACTTGACCGTCGTGCCGCAGGGCAGCGTGCGGTGGGCAACGCCGATCGTGCCCGGCCGCAGGGTCTGGCCGCAGGCGGTGCCATTGCCGTAGAGCCCAGGCCCGTACCAAGTGGCGCCGGCCAAGCGCATCGGGCTGCTGAAGACCAGTCCCCCGCCCGGCGAGGTCGCTTCCGGAGCCGGGACGCCAGCGCCGCCGGTCTGCGCCTCGGCGGCCAGGGGTGCCAGAGCCAGGGAGAGCAGCGCCGTTGCCAGGGAGAGTCGGCGCAGCCGTCGACCGAGGTGCGCGCGCGCAGCGTGCCCTTGCCGTGATTGATCTTTCCGCCCATGGCGGTTCCTGCCTGCCTTCATAGCTCTTTACGACGCTTACGGGGTTAGCTGACGGGCTCGCGCTGAAAGAGCTGCGCTACGTGGCAGATGCCGACGATTCGCCCCAACAATTGGGTCCCCCGCTCTTCGCGATATGTGGGCGAAGATTCAGCGGAAGTTGGCGGCAGATTAGCAAACGCTAAGACAGAAACCTTGTCAGGCATGGAAAAGGCCCTCTTTCGAGGGCCTTTTCGTTAGCGGGCCTGTAAGCCGGATCCTGTCGTGAGCGGCTATCTGTCTCACCGGAGCCGGAGCCCCGGGGGCCGCCGAAGCGGCCTGCGGCCTACCTGGACCTCGCCGGGCAGGGTCGACGGTCCTGCTTGGCCTTGCACCGGGCGGGGTTTGCCTGGCCGCCGCGTCACCGCGACGCCGGTGCGCTCTTACCGCACCATTTCACCTTTGCCTGTTCGCGACTCACGTGTGGTCGCGCCATCGGCCGTGTATTTCTGTGGCACTGTCCCGCGGGTTTCCCCGGGTGGGCGTTACCCACCGCCTTGCCCTCTGGTGTCCGGACTTTCCTCGAGGGGTTTTCTCTCCCCCCGCAGTCGCTCGGCCCGCGATCCGATGGTAGCGCGGCGTAACTGCGCTTGAGCCAAATGCATCGAATAGCCTGAGCCGATGCCGGTAGCTGTCGTCACCGGAGCGGGCGGTGGTTTGGGCCGAGCGATTGCGCTCGAGCTGGGCGACCGCGGCTTCCTCGTTCACGTCTCCGACCTCGATCCCGATGCTGCGGCCCGTACCGCGGCTGAAATCGGCACCGGCGCACGCTCAGCGGCGCTCGACGTTCGTGACGAGCCGGCCTGCCGCGCCCTCGCCACCGAAGCCGCGACGCGGGGCGGCTCGCTCGACGTCTGGGTCAACAACGCCGGCGTGCTCGCGACCGGGCTCTCCTGGGAGCAGGACGAGGCGACGCGGCGGACGATGCTCGAGGTCAACGCGCTGGGCACCATGAACGGCACGGTCGCCGCCCTGGAGCCGATGATCGCCGCCGGCCGTGGCCACGTGATCAACGTGGTCTCGCTCGCCGGCATCGTCGCCGCACCGGGCGAGGTCAACTACTCGGCGAGTAAGCACGCGGCGATGGCCTTCACCCTCGGCACCCTCTTCGACCTGCGCCGCGCCAGCATCAAAGGCGTCGAGCTCTCGGCCGTCTGTCCCGACGGCATCTGGACGCCGATGCTGGAGGACAAGCTCGACGACCTCGATGCAGCCGGATCTTTCTCGGGCCACCTGCTGACGCCGGAGGAGGTAGCGAGAGCGGTCGGCGAGCTGGTCGAGCACCCGCGCCCGATCCTCGTCCTGCCCCGCTGGCGCGGCCCCCTGCTGCGCCTCTTCGACCTCTTCCCCCGGCTGGCCCTGCGCCTGCTGCCCTGGGTGATGCGCGACGCCAGGCGCAAACAGCGCCGCTACAAGAAGCTGATTGCCTCCGGCCGCTGGCCGAAGAACTAAACCTTTCTGAAGACGCCGACTACCTTGCCGAGGACTGTTGCCTCGGTCGTCCGGATCGGCTCCATCGTCTGGTTCTCGGGCTGCAGACGGATGTGGTCGGATTCGCGAAAGAAGCGCTTGACCGTCGCCTCCTCGCCGATCAGGGCGACGACGATCTCGCCGTTGACCGCATCGTCCGCCGGCCGCACGACGACGTAGTCGCCCTCGAAGATGCCGGCTTCGACCATTGATTCGCCGCGCACGTTGAGGATGTAGTCGCCATCCTCACCGCCGATGATGTCGGGGACTTCGATGTACTCCTCGACGTTCTCTTCGGCGACGATCGGCGCGCCGGCAGCGACCTGGCCGACGAGCGGCAACCCGTTGCCCGGCCGAATCGTCCGCTTCGCCTTGTCGAAGAGCAGCTCGATCGCCCGCGGCTTCGAAGGATCGCGTTTGAGCAGGCCGATTTTCTCCAGGTTGGCGAGGTGCGCGTGCACGGTCGAGGAGGAGTGCAGGCCGACGGCTTTGCCGATCTCCCGCACCGTCGGGGGGTAGCCCGTCTTTGCCGCGTAGCGGCGGATGAAGTCGAAGATCTCTTTCTGCCGCTTGGTCAGATCCAGCTCCACGCCTAACTCCCCTCCTCAACTCGCCGGGTATCAAATCGCTCGAACACTTGTTCGCAACTGTACCGTCCCGTCCGGATACCCGCAACCAAAAGCCCCGGAATCCCCAAACATCTAGAATCGACGCCCCTCGAGCGGCTGTGGCGGAACTGGTAGACGCGCAAGGTTGAGGGCCTTGTGCCCCTCACGGGGCGTGATGGTTCGACTCCATTCAGCCGCATCAGAAAACCCCCGCCAGTCGGGGGTTTTCGCTTTTGTAGGGCCTCCGACCCGTTGGCCTTCCCGAACGAGATCGATAGCCAGTGGCCGCTTGGACCCTGACACGCCGAAAGGGCACCGGCCCGCAAGCGCCGCAACCCCGCGTCCTCGAGCGGGCCGATGGGACGCTACCCCGATAGATCGCGCCGTTCGAAAAGCCAGGCACCAAGCGCCGCGCAAACCACCGCAGCAACGGCGACGCCCCAAAAGGCAAGCGGTTCGATGCCGTCTTCGATCGCGTTGCCGTAGTACTTGAAGACCGAGACGTAACGCAGGCCGGAGAGATCGGCGTCGAGCCGCCCGATCAGGTCGATCAGGTACATCGAGACCAGGACTCCCGCCACGGATCCGGTGACGACGCTGGTGCGCAGGGACCAGCCGGTGGCGACGACGCCGAGCCCTGCGAACAGCAACGCCAACGGCCAGACGTTGGCGAAGCCGGCGACGGCGGAGCCGAATTGCAGGCCGGCGCCGGAGAGCATGCTGCCGAGCCCGGTGAAAACGATGGTGAGTGCCAAGACCAAGGCCAGCTCGACCGCCGTCGCCGCGAAGCTCGCCGCCGCGAGGCTTCTGCGCGAGACCGGCGCTGAGAGCAGGACGTCGAGGCGGCCGCTTTCGGCGGCGCCGGAGAGGCCGCTTGCTACCGCCCTAACGGCCAGGTAACCAAGGGCGAGCGGCACGATCAGGCTCAGCATCTCGGCCTGCAGGTACTGCTCGACGTTGGCAAGTTCGCTGACTCCGAAAGCTTCCTTCAGTGCCGGCGGATACCCCTCGGTCGCCTTCGACAGCGCGTCTTCGATCGAGGGAAAGATCGAGACGATGAAGGCAGACCAGAGGCCGAGGGGAAGGCCCCAGGCGAGGACGGAGCGGCGGCGGTCGTGCAGGTGGGTCGCGATCAGATACTTCATCCGGCCCCACCCTCCTCGTAGTAGCCGAGGAAGACCTCCTCGAGCGTCGGGTGGGCGATCTCGACGTCGGTGACGTGGTGCCCGGCGATCGCCTTGATCGCCGGGTCGAGATCGCCGCCGATGAGGAAGGAGGCGCACCGGCCCTCGACCTTCAGCTCGCTGATCCCCGACAGCGCCTCCAGCTCTCCAAGGTCAACCGGCTCGGCCAGCTCCAGCCTCACCCGGCGCTTGGCCTTGCCGAGCAGGTCGGCGATGCGCTCGACGGCGATCAGGCGCCCTCCTCGCACGATGCCCACGCGATCACAAACCCGCTCCACCTCGTCGAGCTCATGCGAGGAGATGAAGACCGCGCAGCCGCGTTCGCGCTCTTCGCCGACCAGGGCCAGGAACTCCTCCTGCATCAGGGGATCGAGCCCGCTGGTCGGCTCGTCGAGGATCAGCAGCTCCGGTTCGTGGAAGGTCGCGAGGATCAGGCCGACCTTCTGCCGGTTGCCGCGCGAGAGCTCACCCAGAGGACGGTCGAGATTGGCTCGAAAGCGCTTCGCCAGCGCCTCCGCCCTGCCGATGCCCTCCATCCCGCGAAGACGGGCCAACAGCGAGAGCGCTTCGCGGCCGCTGGCCCCTTTCCCGTAGCCGAAGTCACCCGGGAGGTTGCCGAGCCGCGCCCGGATCGCGACGCTCTCTCGCCGACTGTCGAGTCCGAATATGCGAGCGCTGCCGGAGGTCGGATGGAGGAGGTCGAGCAGGGTGCGGATCGTCGTCGTCTTGCCAGCGCCGTTAGGGCCGAGGAACCCAAATACCTCCCCGGCCTCGACCGCGATCGTCACGTCCTCGATGCCCCGCGCGCTTCCGTAGGACTTGGTCAGCTGCTCGGTCTCGATTACTGGCACGGCGCCATGCTCGCAGGCTCATCCGACTCGATTGGCGTCGCCTGGCATCGGAGCTGGCGGTCAAGGTATGGACATGCTGGAGACCCGCGCCCACCGGATCCCCGGTCGCCACCTGCACTGGCACCTGACCCGGCGGCGCAGGCAGCTGCTGCGCGGTGGCGGCCTCGCGGCCCTGCTCGCCGTCGTCGGCCCCGGTCTGCTCGCCGGGCTCTCCGACGACGACCCGGCTGGGATCACCACCTACTCGATCCTCGGCGCCAAGTACGGCTACGAGCTGCTCTGGGTCCTGCTGCTCTCGACCGCGGCGCTGATCGTCTTCCACGAGCTCGGGGTGCGACTGGGGATCGTCACCGGCAAGGGGCTGTTGACCCTGGTCCGCGAGCGCTACGGCCAGGGCGCCGCCGGGCTCGTCCTCGGCGCTCTGGTGATCGCCAACACCGGCACCCTCTGCGCCGAGTTCGCCGGCGTCGCCGCGGCAATGGACCTGCTGGGCGGGATGAGCCGCTATCTCAGCGTGCCGTTGGCCGCGGCCGGGGTCTCGGCCCTGGTCCTGCGTGGGAACTTCCGCCACGTCGAGCACGTCCTGTTGGCGCTGAGCTCGGTCTTCGTCGCCTACATCGTCTCCGGCTTCCTCGCCCACCCCGACTGGGGCGCCGCCGCCCAGGGCGCCGTCGTCCCCAGCATCCCGCTCACCCGCGACGCCGTCCTGGTCGCGGTGGCGACGATCGGCACCACGCTGGCGCCGTGGGGGCTCGCCTTCATCCAGTCCTACGCGGTCGATAAGGGGCTGAGCGTCAAGGACCTGCGCTTCGAGCGGGTCGACGTGATCACCGGTGCTGTCCTCACTGGCGTCATCGGCCTCTTCGTGATCGTCGCCTGCGCGGCGACCCTGCACGTCCAGGGGATCGAGGTCGACGACGCTCGCGACGCCGCCAACGCACTCGAGCCGCTTGCCGGCAGCGCCGCCGCGACCCTCTTCGGCCTCGGCTTCCTCGGCGCCGCCCTCCTCGCAGCGGCGATCGTCCCCCTCTCCACCGCCTACTCGATCTCCGAGACCCTCGGCCGCAAAGCCGACCTCAATGACAGCTTCGCCGAGGCCCGCTCCTTCTACCTCAGCTTCGGCGCCGTGGTTGCCGTCGCTGCCGTGATCGTGCTCATCCCCGGCGCGCCACTGATCGAGATCCTCTTCCTCACGCAGGCACTGAACGCCGTCCTGCTGTTGGTCCTGCTCCCCTTCATGCGCTCGCTCGGGCGCGACCACGAGCTGATGGGCGCCCACGCCCTCGGCCGCGGAGGCCGCATCGCGACCGGAGTCGCCCTCGCCGTGATCGCCTTCTCCGTGCTGGCGCTCGGATTGTTGACCGCCTTCTAGCGATCAGACACCGAGGAGGGCGCTCAAGCCCAGCATCAGTGAGGCGCCACAGGCCAGACCAACGCTCGGGGCTCGTCGATCCTTTCCCGAGAACGCCTGGGGCAACATCTGGACTGCGATCAGGGCCAGCATCGCCCCGGCCGCAAAGGCGAAGGAGAGCGGCAGCAGGCCGCTGACCTGCTCGACCGCGACGAACGCGATCAATGCGCCCACCGGCTGGGGCGCACTGGTTCCAACCGCCGTCCAGAACTGGCGAGTGCGGCTGAATCCCGCTTCCTCCATCGGAATCGCAACGCTGGTGCCCTCGGGGATGTTCTGGATCGCGATCGCGAGGATTACGAACAGGCTCAGCCCGGCCCGGTCCGAGGCAAACGCAGTTCCCAAGGCAAAGCCCTCGGGCAGGCTGTGGATGAAGAGGACGAGGAAGACCAAGCCCGACGTACGTGCGCCGGGCCCGCTGCGACCCATGAAGGTGGCGTCGAGGCTGAAGCGGCGGCGGACGAGGAGGAGGAAGCCCAGTCCCGCCACGAGACCGGTGGTCACAGCTGCAACCGATCCTTCCTGAAATGCGGGGATGAGCAGCCCGGCGATCGCTGCCACGCCCATTACGCCGGCAGCCAGCCCGAGCAGGAACGGAGTCAGCGCTGCGGCGCGGCGGCCGAGCAGGAAAACGGGAATCGCGCCCAACCCCGTGGCCAACGCGGTGCCACTGGCGGCAAGCACGAGGGTGACCGCCTCAGGCATGGCAGGAAGCTAACGGCGCCCTCGGCGGGCCGGCGAGCTGGCCTGCAGAGCGGCGTTTGCGAGGCCAAAGTGGACTAGCGACCCAAGCAGGTGGGTAGCTTGGACAAGTGCGCTATCGCCTGCTCATAAAGCTCGTAGCGCCGCTGATCATCGCCTGCGCGATATTCCCAAGCCCGGGCCTCGCCGCCCCGAGTTGCGAGGCCGGACCGGAAACCGTGGGGACGACGATCATCGGCACACCGTGTGACGACGTGATTCGGCTGCCGCGGTCAGTCACCACGGTTCTCGGCGAAGGCGGCAACGACCGCCTCTTTGGCCAGCGCGGCAACGACAGCCTCTTCGGTGGCGAGGGGGCGGATCGGCTTTACGGCGGCATCGGCGACGACCGGTTGCGCGGCGGGCCCGGCGACGACCTCCTCTCAGGAGGGTTCGGCGCCGACTCACTCGACGGCGAGGAAGGCAACGACCTCGCCCGTGGCGACGCGACGATTGACGCCCTCGACGATTCCGCTGGCAATGGGGACACGCTCAGCTTCGCCACCGGTGTGACTCCGGGCTTCCCCAATAGTGACCCCTTCTTCACCAACGCCGGCTTTCCGAATGGTGCCGAGGGAAGGGGGGTCTACGTCGACCTCGGGCAGAACTTTGCCAATAACGGTCTCGCGCCCTCGGGCGGCGGTGTAGATGAACGACTCAAACCGGAAACCGAGATCGACCTCGAAGACTTCGAGATCGTGATCGGCACCCCCTTCCCCGACTACATCGTCGGCACCGCCGACCCCGAGACCTTTTACGGCGGGGGTGGCGGCGACGTGATCGACGGCAAAGGCGGTGGCGACGTCGCCCACGGGGGCGCCGACGGCGACGGCTGCATCGGGGTCGCGGTCGAGGATTGCGAGTTCAACGAAGCGAAGATCGGCCTGCGCGGTGCCGGCGCGATAGCCGTCGGTGTGATGGCACCCGAGACCGGCACTGCCCCGGGCCTCTACCTGACGGGCAGCAACCAGGACGACCACGTGACGGTGAGCTACGCCGAGAACGCGGCGACCCAGAACCCGGATGACGGCGTGGCAACATTCTCGCTGGCGGGCGACAGCGCGGGGAATTTCGAAGCCGGCAGCGCCGGAGGCTGCGCGCCGCCGAGCGGGAACACGGTTACCTGTCCGCTGCCGGAACCCCCCGACTCGATCCTGCTCGCCGGCCTCGACGGCAACGACGTCTTCGCTGCCCCGGCGCTGCCGGAAGCCACCTCCGTCGTGCTGCTGGGCAACGAGGACGCTGACGGCCTCACCGGTGGCGAGACCGAAGACGCCCTCATCGACGGCGCCGGAGACGACGTGGCAGCCGCCGGCGGGCGCGACGACGCGCTGCCGAACAACGGCGGCGCCGATCAGCTCAACGCCGGCTCCGGCGAGGACCTCTTCGTCTCCAACGCCATCTGCGACGGCGACGTCCTCGACGGCGGCCCCGACCGCGACAACGCCAACTGGGCCAACTTCGGCACGGGAGTCGCGATCGACATGGGCGCGGAGACCGCCGGCCTGATCGGGTCGCAGGGGGAGCCGGACTGCACCGCAGCGCAGCTGACCACCCTGCGGGCGGTGGAGGACATCGAGGGCACCAACAATGGGGACAACCTGACCGGGGACTCCGGGCCCAACCAGCTCTTGGGCAGGGCCGGCTCTGACAACTACCTGGCCGGCGCCGGCGACGACCACCTGCTGGTCAACTCAGGCGACTCCGATCCGCTCGTCGACTGCGGCGAGGGCTTCGACACGGCGCTGATCGACTTCGCGGACAAACACACCGACGGGCCGCCGGTCGCCTGCGAGTCGGTCGAAGAACGCGCCCCGAACAGCTTCCGCCCGCCCGACACTCCGACTGATCCGGAACCAGAACCGGAACCCGAGCCGCCAGTGCCGCCCCAGGTCACGACACCCACAGTGTCGAACCCAAAGCCCCCGCCGCAGCGCGATCGCACACCGCCCGCGACCAGCCTCGGCCGGCACCCGCGAGCGCTGCTCTTCGCCGCCGGCAAACGCCGCCTCGTCAGCTTTGCCTTCAGTGCCTCCGAGCCCGGGGCGAGTTTCCGCTGCCGCCTCGACCGCAAACCGGCCCGTCCCTGCCAATCCCCCCGTGCCTACCGGGTCTCCCGCGGGCGGCACAGCTTCCGCGTCTTCGCGATCGACGCCGCCGGCAACCGCGACTCCTCGCCGGCCCTGTTCAGCTTCCGCGTCCGTCCTCGCGCCTAAGGCCTGACCACGTTGGCCAGTGGCTCGCCCCGCAAGTATCGCCTCACCTGCTCACCGATCATCTCGTAGACCCGGCACTCACTCGCCTCGCTGTCACCGGCGAGGTGCGGCGTGATGAACACTCCGGGAAGGTGCCACAGCGGGTGGTCTGCTGGTAGCGGCTCAGGATCTGTCACGTCCAGCGCCGCGCGGATTCTCCCCTCGCTCACCGCATCGACCAGCGCCTCGGTCTCGACCGCCGTGCCGCGACCGGCATTGACCAGCAGGGCGCCCGGCTTCATTCGTTCCAGCGCGGCCCTGTCGAGGATGCCTTCGGTTGCGGGCGTCGACGGCAGCAGCAAGATGACGACGTCGGCCAGGGGCAGCCGCTCCGCCAACTGATCGACGCCGTGGACGCCCGGTCTGGCGCGCCTTGCGATTCGCTCCACGGAGACGTCGAAGGGCGCGAGGCGGTCCTCGACCGCGCGGCCGATCGAGCCGTAGCCGACAATGAGAACCCGCGAGCCGGCAAGCTCGTTGAGAAGGACCGGTTTCCATGTCCCTGCCTCCTGCTGGCGCTGCCAGTGCGCGAGATCCTTCGTCATCGCCAGGATCGCCGTGATCACCCACTCCGAGACGACGACGTCGCGCGTGCCCTTGGCGTTGCAGACCGTGATGCCAGCCGGCACGTGCGGCAACAACCACTCCACTCCCGATGAGTTCGCCTGGATCACCCGCAGCCTCTCCAGTTTCGGCAGCGCCTCCAGCACCCGGCGCGAGCCATAGGGCGGGACGAGAAACTCGGCTTCGTAGAACTCGGGCGGCAGCGGGCCCTTCCTGGGGACGAGGTGCAGCTCGACGCCGGGCGGCAGTGGCGCAACGGCCTCCCGGCCGGGACCATCGCGAAGCCAGAGATGCACCGGCTCAGCCCGCCCCCGGAGAGACTAGGTCGCAGTAGCTGCCGGAGACCAGGTCCGCCTCATCGATCTCAAATGCCCGCCGCAAGCTGATCACCTGCGCTTGCTCGTGGGAGAGGTCCGAGCTCGCGGCCGCAACGGCCTCGAACTCGATGAAGTCACCAAGGCCATCCACGCGATCGAGGTGGATGCGCACTCCATCCCAGAGAAACAGCCGCCGCCGCTTGGCGACCACGGCCCTCACTCCGAGCGTGCCGCCCAGGGCGGCCCTCCACTCCTCGGGCTCGCCCACCTCGATGATCCGGTAGCGGCTCTCCCGTGCCTCGATCCCGTCGGGCCGCTCGTAGGCGATCAAGTGCGGCCGTGCGCCCTCTTCCTCGCGCAGCTTCAGGCGCCCGTGCCGGGCTTGAAAGTAAGTGTCGCGCTGAACCAGCACCCCCTGCGGCTCAGCGCCGATCTCGTTGCAGGCCGCAAGCGAGCGCACGTGATCCGGGGCCCGCGCCTTCAGCTCGACGTTGCGGGCCGGGGAATCGGCCGTCGTCGCCACGTTGCCCTGCCCCGCGCTCACGGAACCGGCGCGACCTCGATCCGGCCCTCGGCCTCGGCTGCCTTCAGCGCCGCGTAGTCGCGCTCGTTCTGGTCGGCGTAGCTCTCGGCGAACGCCGCGATCGCCTTGTCGAAGCTGTCCCCCTTGCCGAGGTATCCGGCGATCGCGATGCGGTCGCCGCTGCGGGCGTGGGCGTGGGCCAGGGTCGTGCCGCAGATCTGGGCGTAGGCGGTGAGGCCGCGGGCATCCATGTTCTCGACCCGGGCGGAGCCCTTCTGGTCCCACAGCTGGCGCACGTAGTAGTCGCGCTGCTTGTCGTCGACGCCCTTCGCCCGGACCCAGCCGAGCAGGATGTCACTGGCGGCCTGGACCAGCCGCTGTCCCTGAACCACGCGCTCGCCCTGCTGGGCGAAGGCCGTGGGCTCGGCGTAGGGCTCGAGCACCGAGGGCTGGGCCTCCTTGACCTGGAGAAAGAGCGGGTCGCCTTCGTCGCGGCCCTGTAGCAGCACGATCCAGGCGCGGGTGCCGACGCTGCCGACGCCGACGACCTTGAGTGCGGCATCGACGTAGCGGTAGCTGTCGAGCAGCACACGGCGGTCCTCGGCCAGGGTCTCGCGGTAGTCGGCGAGGATCTCGCGCACGCGCGCCTCAACCTCGGCGGGGTCAGCGTCCGCCAGCTCGCGCAGGGGAATGATCAGCGGCGGTTCGCTGACGATGCGCAGCTGACCGTCGACTTCGTGGGTCAGCTTGGAGAGCGCCCGCATGCGGTCCTTCGCCTGCGCCTTGGCGAGGTTGCGCTGGAAAGCCTTTACCTCCTTCTCCCCCGCCGCTTCCGCCCAGCGATCGGCGATCGTCGGCACGTCCATCTGCGTGTACCAGACCTCGAGGTTGCCGATCGCCGCCAGCCGCCGCATCGCGGCCCGGTACTCGGCGGCCATCGCGGTGACGATCCGCCGTCGCTCCCGCGCCGGGAAGCGGCGGTCCCGGCCCGCCACCGAGAAGCTGGCGGCGAGCCGCTTGACATCCCACTCCCACGGCCCCGGCAGGGTCTCGTCGAAGTCGTTGACGTCGAAGACGAGCTCGCGGCCCGGCGAGGCGAAGGCACCGAAGTTCGAGAGATGCGCATCGCCGCAAAGCTGGGTGACCAGGCCGCTTGCGGGCGTGCCGGCGAGATCGGCAGCCATGATCGCGGCGGCGCCGCGGTAGAAGGTGAAGGCAGATACCAGCATGCGCCCGTAGCGCAGCGGCAGCAGCTGCCCCACCCGCGAGCTCGCCTGCTGCTCGAGCAGCTCGACCGGGTCGGAACGATCGGCGGCCGGCTCCCACTCGCCGTGGCTCGAGCGCGGTGCCAGCTCGCGGGCAGCTTTGCCGGCGGCGTCGCGTTCGGCGGGGGAGCGGTCGTCTTCGCGGCGGTCGAGCATGGTCAGGCCACCAGCGGCTCGGGCTCGGCTCCCGGCGGGCTCGGCCCCGCTTCCAGTTCGTCGAAACGCTGCTCGGGCAAGCGGCGGGTCGTCCAGAAGGAAGCGAGGGTGAGGAGGGCGGCAAAGAGGAAGGCGGTCTTCAGCGCTTTCAGCTGGGCCTCTTCGTAGTTCTCGACCAGCGCATCCGCGGTCGCGAGGTCGAGGCCCGCCGCCTCCGCCCCGGCCCGCACCTCCTCAGCGGCGACGAAACTGCCGCCGGCGCTGAGCTGAACCTCGAGCTGCTTGCTGACGTCGGCGGAGATGCGCGCGTCGTCGGCGACGTTGGCGGTGAAGGCGGAGATCAGGCCGGTGATCACGATCGCGCCGAGCAGCGCCGTCCCCAGCGAAGAGCCCAGCTGCTGGGCGGTGCTCTGCAGGCCGCCGGCCTCGCTGCGATCGGAATCGTCGACGGCGGACTGGACGACGTTGCCGAGCTGGGAGACGATCAGCCCCATCCCCACTCCCAGCACGCCCATCGCAACGAGGAAGGAGCCGTTGTCGAGTTCGGGCTCGATCGTCGCAAGCAGCATCAGGGTCGCGACAAAGGCGATTCCCAGTCCGGTGCGGACCAGCGGCCGCGGCGCGAAGCGCTTGGCCAGCGCCGAACCGCCGGTCGCGGCGGCGAAGAGACCGGCGGAGGCGGGCAGCATGCGCACGCCGGTCTCGAGCGCGTCGAGGCCCTGGACCACCTGCAGGAAGAGCGGAACGGTGAAGAAGACGCCCATCAGGATCAGGTTCTGGGCGAGGAACATCGAGACCCCGCCGCGCAACGGGGCGATGCGCAGCAGCGGCAGGTGGACCAGCGGGTCCTGGCCGAGCCGTTCGCGGCGGCGCTCCCAGGCCACGAACCCGGCCAGCACCATGGCACCGGCCGCGATCACAAACGGGGTCAGCGAGAAGCCGAAGGGCTCGATCGGCGAGCTGCGGGGCGCCAGCCAGCCCCAGTTGCTCGCCTGCAGGACGCCGAAGACGACCAGCGCCAAGCCGGCGGCGGAGAGCACGCCACCGACCCAGTCGAGCGCGGGCGCCGGTCCCTCCCGCTCCGGCTCGCGGATCAGCCGGGTGCCGATCAGGATCCCGATCGCGACGACCACCTCGCCGACGAAGACGACCCGCCAGCTCAGCTCGGTCGTCGCCCAGCCGCCGAGGATCGGCCCAACCGCGATGCCGGCGCCGGCGACGCCGCCGAGCACGCCGTAGGCGATCGCCCGGTCGGCGCCCCGGTAGTTGCCGGCGACCAGGGCAATCAGGGCCGGGATCACGAGCGCGGCACCGATCCCCTCCAGGACCGACCAACCGAGCATCAACGAGGGCACGTTCCAGGAGGCCGCGGTCAGCCCCGAGCCGACGCCGTAGATGCAGAGGCCGACGATGAAGGCACGCCGACGGCCCCAGATGTCGCCGAGCTTGCCGCCGGTCAGCATCAAGCCCGCCATCACCAGGGCGTAGAAGGCGATCACCATCTGGATCGTCGTCACGGTCGTGTCGAAGTCCTCGACCAGCTGCGAGATCGCGACGTTCATCACCGCCTGGTCCAGCACCATCAGGAACTGGGCGGCGCCGAGCGCGACGAGGACTCCCCACTTGGCCACGGTCAGCTCACCAGGCCGGCGATTCCGCGAATGAGGATGAGGACACCGAGCACGGCAGCGACGATTATCCCCGCCTGGCGGCCGTTGCGCCCGAGCCAGGCACGAAACCCATTGACCTTCTCGGCGGTTTTCTCCGGGGCGACGAAGTAACCGGCGAGCGGAACCTCGAGCAGCAGCTGCTGGACCAGGCAGAAGGCGACCACGAGCAGCGCGGTCGGCGCGGCGGCGGCGTCGAGTTTGTGGATTTGGGTAAGACCGGTCAGGTAGGAGACGCCCGGGAAGCTGAGCAGCAGGCCGACGACGAAGGCGACGCGGGGCGAGCCGCGGCCGAGCAGTCGCAACGGCAGCGCTTCCTTTTCCTTCCCCTCGCCCTTAGCCTGCTTGTTGTCCTTGCGTCGTTCCCGGCGCTCGCGCAGGGGTCGGTCGCGGTCGGTGGCGAGGACCACGGCGACGACCAGCAGAAGGAGGCCGACGACGATGTCCTCGGCCGGGCTGAGCGTGTTCTTGCTGGTGCTCGTCGCACTCGAATTCGGCAGGGCGAAGACGATCACCAGGCCGGTGCTGATGCTGGCGGTGTAGGCACCGAGCAGGTAACCGAGCATCAGCCGCTTCGGGTTCGGCAGCAGCAGCATCAGGGTGACCGCGGCGAGCAGGGTCGGGTTGAACATCGCCAGCAGCGAAAGCAGGAAGATCTCGAAGAGGTCGCCCATCCGCGGCCATTCTCTCCGGAATCAGTTGGCGCAGCGTTCGCAGAGGCCACGCAGGACCACGTCGTGGTCGCTGACCTCGAAGCTCAGCTCCGCGGAGAGCTTGGCGATCGCCCGCTCGAGCGAGGCATCCTCGAAGGGAACCATGCGGCCACAGTGGCGGCAGATCGCGTGGTGATGGTGCTCACCGCCGGGCTCCACCCGCTCGTAGCCGGCGGTGCCCCGGGTCACCTCCAAGCGCTGGACCAAGCCGAGTTGCTCGAGCTGCTCGAGCGCGCGGTAGACGCTGGCCCGGCCGACCGCCGGCTTGCGACGGCGCAGCTCCTGGTCGAGGTCGAGCGCGGTGACGGCGCAGTCGTGACCAGCCAGGGCTTCGACCACCGCGGTGCGAGCCCCACCGCGCTTGAAGCCGGCCTCGTGCAGGGCGGCGAGGGCGTGCTCGGCCCAAGCCTTGTCGCTCTTGGCGGCCATCAGCCGATCGTAGCCCCGCTTGGAAGCCGTGCCCCCCGGCGGCCGGCGCGGACCTGGCCGAGCGGCAGCGAGAGCAGGTAGACCGCGACGATCGCCAGCGCCACCGAGGCACCTCCTGCAGTGCCGGCGTAGTAGGAGAGGTAGAGGCCGGCGAGGGCGGCGAGCACGGCGAGGCCGACGGCGAGCAGCATCATCGGCAGCATGCGGTCGCTGAGCCGGCGCGCTGCCGCCGCCGGGCCGACGAAGACGGCGACGACCAGGAGGTTGCCGAGGCCCTGCACGGCGACGACGATGCCGGCACCGAGCAGGAGCAGCAGGGCGGCATCGACGAGACCGGGTGAGACGCCGAGCGAGCGTGCGGTGCCGCGATCGAAGCCGGCAATGAGGAGACGGTCGTGCAGCAGGCGCAGGGCGACGGCGACCAGGACGACCAGGACGGCGGCGGTCGCCAAGTCACCGTCGCTGACCCCGAAGACGTCGCCGAAGAGCAGCGCCTCGATCCCCGGCGGCGAGGCGGGCGCCAGCGCCAGCAGCGCGCCGAGGCCGAACATGGTGGTGACGACCACGGCCACGGCGGCGTCGCGGCTGACGCCGGCGACCCTGGCGGCGAGCGCGATCGCGACAGCGGCGAGGACGATCGCCGGGGCGGCGCCGAGGAGCAGCGGCAGGCCGGCGATCGAGGCCAGGACCAAGCCCGGGAAGAGCGAGTGGGAGAGCGACTCCGCCGCGTAGGCGAGGCCGTAGAAGACGACCCAGCAACCGAGCGCGCCGCCGGCGATGCCGACCAGGACGAGCTCGGCGAGGGCGCGCTGCACGAAGGGCTCTTGCAGTGGCTCGAGCACGGTCAGTGGTGGTGATGGTGTGGAGGCAGGATCGCGCGGCCAGCGCCGCCGGGAAGCTCGACGATGGCGCCGCCGTAGGTCGCTTCCAGCACGCCGAGGTCGTCGAGCACCCGCTCGGGCCGCCCGCAGGCGACCTGGAGCTTGTTGATGCAGAGGACGAGGTCGCAGGCCCGGGCCTGCTCGAGGTCGTGGGTGGCGATGACGATGCCACGTCCCTCCCCCGCCAGCTCACCGATCAACGCTTCCAGGGCCTCGCTGCTGGGTCGGTCGAGGCCGGAGAAGGGCTCGTCGAGCAAGAGCACCCCCGCCTCCTGGACCAGCGCCCGGGCGATCAGGACGCGCTGGCGCTGGCCGCCGGAGAGGCGGCCGAAGGTCTGCTCGGCGAGCGCCCCCAGGCCGACGCGGTCGAGCGCCGCGGCCGCTGCCTCGCGCTCGCGGCGACCCGGCCGCCGCCACCAGGGCAGGCCCGGCAGCGTCCCCATCGTCGCCACGTCGAGCGCCGAGACGGGGTAGTCCAGTCGCGAGCGCTCGGTCTGGGGAACCGTGCCGCACCTCGCCGCGACGTTGAGGGCCCCGGCCAGCGGCGGCCGTTCGCCGAGCAGCGCCCGCAGCAGCGTCGTCTTGCCGCCGCCGTTGGGGCCGAGCAGGGCAAGCGTCTGCCCCTCGCCCAGCGAGAACTCGACGCCGGAGATCGCCACCGCGCCGTCGTAGCCGCTGGCAAACCCCTTCGCCTCGATCAGCGCAGCCGCTGGCATCCCCGCCTCCCGCCGCTGAAACCGCGCGCCATCGAGTCGGCGTTCGCCGCCTCCATCTGCAGGTAGGTCGCCCCGTCCGATCCCTGGGGACCGAGCGTGTCCCCGTAGAGGCTGTAGTCCGCCGAGGCCCCGGTCTGGTCGGCAATCGCTTCAGCGACGCTGGCGCTGAGCGAGCTCTCGGGAAAGATCGCCTCGACTTGCTCGTGCTCGATCGTGCCGGCGAGCGCGCTGAGGTCCTTGGCCGAGGGCTGCGCCTGGGTCGTCTGCGAGGGAATCACAGCGCCGAGGACCTCGATCCCGTAGCGGTCGGCGAAGTAGCCGAAGGCGTCGTGATCGGTGACCAGCTTGCGGCGAGCGGCGGGGATCGAGTCCATGCAGCGGCCGATGCCGGCATCGAGCTCGCGCAGCTTGACGAGGTAGGCGCCGGCGTTGCGCGCGAACTCACGGCGATGGCCCGGATCGGCGATGGCGAGGCGCCGCTCGATCTCGGCGACTGCAGCCTCGGCGTTGCGCAGATCGTGCCACCAGTGCGGGTCATAGCGCGAAGCCTCGGCGCCGCTCGACTCCCCCGGCCGCCGCTCGGGCACGGCCGCGCCGAGATCGACCAGCTCGGCCTCGCTGCCGCTGTCGGAGATCACCTCCTCGATCCAACCGTCGAGTCCGTCGCCGCTGGCGAAGACGAGCCTCGCCTCCGCTGCCCCGACGACGTCGCTCGGCCGCGGCTCGTACTCGTGCGGGTCGGTGTTGGGTTGCAGGATCTGGTCGACCGAAATCGCGTCGCCACCGACCGCGCGGACGAAGTCACCGACCTGGGTCGTGGTCGCCACCACCTGCAGCTGTCCGTTGCCGGAGCTGGATGCACCGCAGCCGGCAACGATAAGAGCGACCGCGGCCAGCCCCGCCGCGGCGAGAGCGGGTACCCCCCGGCGCGCCCGCGCCAGGGCTCGGGCCCCAGCCGCAATCGCGAAGACGGCCCCGGCGACGACCGCGATCGTCGCCCCCGGGGGCGCGTCGGTCTTGACCGCGAGCCAAAGGCCGACCGTGCCCTCGAGCGCGACCAGGGCGACGCTGGCCAACTGCCAGCTCAGCATTCGCTCGGCGAAGAGGCGAGCCGTCAACGCCGGCACGACGAAGAGCGCCGTCACCAGGAGCGCGCCGACGACCGAGAGCGCCGCGGTGATCGCCAGCGCGATCAAGCCGAAGAGCACCAAGTCGAGCCAGCCGCCACCGCCCGGCGAGCCGGCGGCGGGGTCGAAGCCGGTCGCGAGCCAGCGCTGCCCGAGCAGCAGCGAGGCGATCAGCGTCAGCCCCGCGGCCAGGCCGGCCAGCATCAGGTCGCCGCCGTCGATCAGGAGCAGGCTGCCGAAGAGCAGCGTCTCGACGTTTGCGCCCGAGCCGAAGACGTCGCTGGCGAGGATCGTGCCGGCGGCGAGGCAGCCGACCAGGACGATCGCCACTGCACTGTCCGCGGTCTCCTCCTCGCGGCGGGCGAGCAAGGCACTGCCGGCGCTGAAGACGATCGCGGCGCCAAAGGCGCCCAGCGGCGCGGCGAAGCCGAGGCCGTCGGCGAGAACCAGGCCGGGGAAGGCGGCGGTGCCGACGGAGTGCGAGAAGAAGGCGAGGCCGCGCAGGACGATCCAGGTGCCGAGCAGTCCCGCCGGCACTGCAAGGATCAGGATCTCGAACAGCCCGCGCTGGACGAAGGGCAGCTGAAAGGGCTCGAGCACAACCCGATTGAATCAAAAATGAGACTCATTTTCATAAGGAGACAGCGATGAAGGCACTCGTCCAGCGGGTCAGCGAGGCGGCGGTCGACGTCGAGGGCGAGCGCGTCGCCCAGATCGGCCCCGGCATGCTCGTGCTGCTCGGGGTGAGGCGCGGCGACACGGCCGAGCAGGCGGACCGGCTCGCCGACAAGGTGCGGGCGCTGCGGATCTTCGACGATGCCGAGGGACGGAGGAACGAGCCACTCGGCGAGCGCGAGCTGCTCTGCGTCAGCCAGTTCACCCTCTACGGCGAGGCGCGCAAGGGCAACCGACCGAGCTACGTCGAGGCCGCCCCCGGCGCCGAGGCGGAGCCGCTCTACGACCGCTTCTGCGAGCGCCTCGAGGCCGAGAAGGGCGTCTTCGGCGCCTGCATGGGCGTGGCGCTGGTCAATGACGGCCCGGTCACGCTGATGCTGGAGGTCTGATCTCAGTTCCGGTGCGCTTTATGTGGCTATAGCCCACATAAAGCGCACCGGAAGCCCGTACTACGGAGCGAGCAGCACTTCCCGCCAGTCGGCGCCAGTTGCCTCGTAGAGCCGACGGGTGTGGAGGCGGTCCTTGCCTTCTTCCCAGAACTCGACCTGATCGGGGACGACGCGAACCGCGCCCCAGTCTTCGGGGCAAGGGACGGGGTCGTCGCCGAGCTCGGCCTGCAACGCCTCGAGCCGGCGCCGCAATTCATCCAAGCCCTCGATCTCCTCGCCCTGGCGCGAGACGTGCGCCTGCAGCTGGTGACTGCGGGCGCGGCCGGCGAAGAGCTCCTCGGCCAACTCGCGCTCCGCAATCGAGGCCATGCCCTCGACCCTGGCCTGGCGACCGAGCGTTGGCCAGTAGAAGGTCGCGGCCACCCGGGGGTTATCGCGCAGCTCCGTGACCTTGCGCGTCCAAAGCGCCGTGGTGAACACCAACGCATCATCCGCCAGCCGTTTGAGCGTGACCAGTCGCGCAGAGGGCCTCCCCTCGGCGGTCGCCGTCGCCAGGCTCATCGCCCGCGGCGCGGGAACGCCGGCCGCCTCGGCATCCTCGAGCCAGCGTCCCAGCACCCCGAGCGGATCACCGGTCGCTGTGCTCGCTGCGCCCATATGAAATTGGTATCACAATTCAAGTTATACTCATAATCTGAATGACCGAGACAACGAAGCGAGAGACACGTGCGGAGAAGCAGGCGCGCACCCGCGCCGAGCTGATCGCCACCGCCGCCAGCGTCTTCGCCGAGCGCGGTTACGAGGGCGCCTCGGTCGAGCAGATCGCCGAGCGGGCCGGCTACTCGCACGGCGCCGTCTACTCCAACTTCGCCGGCAAGTCCGACCTCTTCCTCGCCGTCTTCGAGCAGTACATGGCCGACCGGGCCGGGGAGCTGGCGGCGACGCAGGCGGGGATCGACGACCAGGCGCCGCTCGAGACCCGCGCCCGCGCTCTCGCCGATCAGTGGATGGAGCGCTTTGCCTCCGACCGCGAGTCCTTCCTCCTCCACCTCGAGTTTCTCGCCGCCAGCCGGCGCGAGCCCGAGCTGGCCCGGCGCTTCGGCACTCGCTCCGCCTCGATGCGCGAGACGATCGCTGCCTTCATCGCCCACTACCAGGAGGAGGAAGGAACCGAGGCCCCTCTCCCCCCTGCCGACCTCGCCCTGGTCCTGCGCGCGCTGGGGATAGGCCTGGCGATCGAAGCACTGGTCAGTCCCGACGCCGTGCGCGACGACCTCTACGGCGACTTCGTCGAGTTGCTGGTCTCGATGCTGCGCGAACGGACCGTGCGGTGAGCGATGCCGCCTACGACGAGCTCGGCGTCAACTACACCGACTTCCGCCGGTCCGATCCGCGCATCGCGGCGAGGATCTGGTCGGCGCTGGGCGATGCCGCCAGCGTCGTCAACGTCGGTGCCGGCGCCGGCTCCTACGAGCCACGCGACCGCGAGGTGATCGCGGTTGAGCCCTCGCCGCTGATGATCGCCAAGCGACCGTCAGCGGCGGCTCCGGCGCTCAAAGGAGTAGCTGAGGCGCTGCCACTCGATGACCAGAGCGTCGACGCGGCGATGGGCACCCTCACCATCCACCACTGGAACGACCTCGACGCCGGCCTGGACGAGATGCGCCGCGTCGCCCGCAAACGGATCGTGCTCTTGACGATCGACGCCGAGAAGAACGCCGAGATCTGGACCCTCTCCGAGTACTTCCCGCGTGCGGCGCAGGCCGAGCGCGAAAAGATGCCGACGATGCAAGGGCTCGAAGCAAAACTGCCCAATGCGACGATCGAGGTCGTCCCCGCGCCGAGCCGCTGCCAGGACGAATTCACCAGCGCCCTTTGGGACCGGCCCGAGCTCTTCCTCGAGCCGGAGACCCTGCGGGCCAGCTCGCTCTGGCACCAGCTGCCCGCGGAAGTGGTCGAGGCCGGCCAGGAGCGCCTGCGCGCCGACCTCGCCAGCGGCCGCTGGGACGAAAAGCACGGCCACCTGCGCTCCCTCCCCGAGCTCGACATCGGCCTGCGACTGATCTGCGAAGAGCTGTGAGCGAGAGTCGACAGGCCACGATCCGAACCGCGAACACCGCGGACACGGAGGCGGTCATCGCACTCTGGACCGAGGCCTACTTCAGCGAAGGCGAGGGCGGCCGCGACACTCCCTACGCACAATCTGATTTCCAAGCCACGGCGGCGGTCGCCGCCCACTTCCTCGTCGCCGAGCTCGACGGAGTCGTAGTCGGTGTGGTCGCCCTGCTCGCCCCCGGCGAGCCCAGCCGCGCGGTCGCCGACGACGACGAGGCCGAACTGGCCCGCCTCGTGGTCAGCGCCGCAGCCCGGCGGCAGGGCATCGGCCGCGCGCTTGCAGATCGTTGTGCCGAACTAGCCCACAGCGAGGGCTGGCAGGCAATCGCCCTCTGGAGCCGCCCCTACCAGCGAGCCGGCCACCGCCTCTACGAATCGCTCGGCTACCGGCGCCAGCCGAATCGCGACAGCGTCGACGAGACCGGCTTCGAGCGGCTCGTCTTCAGCCTGCAGTCGCAACACTCCGCTGACTGACTAGCGAGCGCCGGTCGGGATCGGCACATCCAGCTGGCGGCAGATGCTGCGAGCCAACCGGTGATCGATATCTCGATGACGGGGAATGGTTGAGCGGGCACCGCCTGGGCCGATCCATCGGGCGTGATTCCCACCTTGGTCCAACTGACGGCAGCCATGCTGGCGCAGGTGCTGCTCGAGCTTGCGGCGCTTCACGCGGTAATTAGGTGAAGCAGCTCGCGCTGGCGCTCGTCACCGGGCTCAAGCGGCTCCGGTGAAAGCATCAAGGCCAAGGCATCGAGAACGTTGTCCCGAGCCTCCGCGCGCGTGCGGCCTTGACTGAGAACCCCAGGCACCGCTGGGATTGACGCGACAGTCAAGCCGTCGTCCCCTTGCTCATAAAGGATCGTCAAATCGAACTCAGGCACTACGACAACGATACTCGCGGTCTGCGAGACAGCCATGTGAACCCCCTCTTCGTCGGGTTTTCATCGTTGCCGACCTCGTGTCACACATTGCGCGCAGACACTCACGCAAGTAAGAAGTCCGACCCCTGAAACACAATCGGTCCGTGAGCAACGGGAAGCCAAGGCTGCGCTATGCAAACACCCTCGCCGAGCTCGACGCCGTCGAGCCACTCTGGAACGCGCTGCAGGCCCATCACACCGCGATCTCGCCGGATCTCGGCAAAGGCACCCCGAGCCGTGCGCCTGAGGATGCCTGGCGAATCCGTCGCAGCAAGTACGAGCGCTGGCTACAAGGCCCCGACACCTTTTTTGTGCTCGCCGAAGCCGCCGGCACTCCGGTCGGCTACGCCTTCGTAACTATCGGTCCGGGCTACGCCTCATGGCAAACCGGTCAACGCCTCGCCGAGCTGGAGACGCTCTCCGTCCTGCCCGAGCACCGCGGTGGCGGCGTTGGTTCCGCTCTGCTCGACGCAGTCTGGAGCCGCCTGAGCGAGCTCGGCGTCGAGGACATGGCGATCACCACCACGACGACCAACGTGGACTCGCACCGCTTTTATGAGCGCGAAGGCTTCCAGCCGCGCTTCGCCGTCTACTACGGCAAGGCCCGCCCTAGCCGACCGAGCCGAGCGCGTCGTCGATGAAGGGACCGAGCAGCTCGCCGGCCTTGGTGGCGGTCGTCTCGGGGGCGTCGCTGGGCGCCGTGACGTAGCTGATTGCGAGGCGGACGAGGGACTCGGCGAGCAGCTTCACCTTGGCCGCGGGCGCCTGTGGCCAGCCCTCTTCGATCGTCGTCGTCAGACGGGCGGTGGCCCACTGCACGACCGGCATGCCCTGGGTGGTGACGAAGGGCAGCATGCCGCCGGTGCCGTCGTCGCTGAGCAGGATGCGAACGAGCGGGTCCTCGCCGGCCGAGCGGAGGAACTTTTCCAGCGCGGCGCCAACGGCGGCGCGGGGGTCGTCGAGGTGCTCGCGCACTGCCGCATCGACGCCGTCGAGGAAACGTTCGCCCTCGTGGATGACGAAGGCCTGGGCGAACACGGCGCGGCTGCCGAACTCCTTGTAGAGGGTCTGGCGGCTGACGCCGGCGAACTCGGCGATGTTCGACATCGTGATCTCCGACCAGGCTTTGCTCTCGAGCTGGTCGCGGGCGGCGCCGAAGAGCGTCTCGCGCAGCAGCTGCCGCGCGGCCTCAGGGTAGGGCGTGCGGGTGGCCACGGCCGGGATCGTGCCAGCGCTGGCGGTCACTCACCGCTCCCGTCATCGGGCTCGAAGTCGACCTTGTCACGCACGCCGCAGTCGGGGCAGGCCCAATCGTCGGGCACCTCGCTCCACGGCGTACCGGCCGGAAAGCCCTCGCGCGGGTGCCCCTGCGCCTCGTCATAGACGTAGCCGCAACCCGGGCAGCGCCAGCGACTCATGCAGAGGCCTCGTTGCCGTAGCGGGCGAGGATGCGCTTGCGGGCCCGTGGCTGGATGTTGGCTTGGCTGAGGTCGCCGTTGTAGTGCTCGACCAGGATCGGATCCATCACCCGCCGCCACAGCGGCGGGAACCAGGCGAGCACGATCATGCCGGCGTAGCCGGTGGGCAGCTGCGGCGCTTCGTCGACGTGACGCAGCGCCTGGTAGCGGCGGGTCGGGTTGGCGTGGTGATCGCTGTGGCGCTGCAGGTGGTAAAGGAGGACGTTGGAGGCGACGTTGTTGCTGTTCCAGCTGTGCTCGGGACGACAGCGCTCGTAGCGACCGTCCTCTTTCTTCTGCCGCAGCAGGCCGTAGTGCTCGAGGTAGTTGACGACCTCGAGTAGGGAGAAGCCGAGGATCGCCTGCAGCACCAGGTAGGGCAGCACGACCGGGCCGAAGATGATCGCCAGCACGGCGAAGAGCGCCACCGTCATCGCCCAGGCGCCGAGGATGTCGTTCTGCAGACTCCAGTGCGACTTGCCGAGGCGGTCGAGGCGGGCGCACTCGATTCCCCAGGCCGAGCGCAGGCTGCCGGAGACGGTGCGTGGCAGGAAGGCCCAGAAGCTCTCCCCCAGGCGCGAGCTGGCCGGGTCCTCGGGAGTGGCGACGCGGACGTGGTGGCCGCGGTTGTGCTCGATGAAGAAGTGGCCGTAGCCGGTCTGCGCCAGCGCTACCCGGCTCAGCCAGCGCTCCATGTTGTCGCGCTTGTGACCGAGCTCGTGGGCGGTGTTGATCGCGATCCCGCCGACCACGCCCATCGTCAGGGCAAGGCCGACGTTCTCCAGGACCGAGAGGTCGCCGCTCGCCCAAAGCCAGCAGGCGAAGACCAGCCCCGCGTACTGGACCGGGATGAAGACGTAGGTGCACCAACGGTAGTAGCGATCCTGCTCGAGCCACTTGAGCACGCTGTCGGGCGGGTTGGTCGGGTCGACCCCGATCGCCATGTCGAGCAACGGGAAGACGCCGAAGACCAGCAGCGGGCCAAAGAACCAGAAGAACTCGAAGCCGGTGACCTCGACGCTGGCCCAGGCGAGGAAGGGGGCGAAGGGCACGACCAGGCCAAGCAGCCAGGCGTAGCGCTTGGCATCGCGCCAGGTTGCCGGATTGAGCTCTATCTCCGGCCCGTGGTCGTGACTGTGCGCCGCTGCCTCCATCCCATCCTCCTTGTCAAATCCCCAGTGAGCGTTCTTGTGGTTTACACGTTAGCGAGATTTGTAAATCAGCGCAACAATTTGAAGAAACGTGTTTCGGGAGGCGCAACGCGTAGCGGTTCCAAGAGCGCCGAAACGCGTTGCACCGACCGCAAGGCGGGCTTCCTCGCTACCATGCCCAACCGTGTACACGCTCTTGGGCTTTCTGCAGGTCATCATCAGCGGGGTGCTGATCTTCCTGATCCTGCTCCACTCCGGCAAAGACACGGGCCTCTCCGGTGCCTTCGGCATCGGCGGTGGCGGCAGCGCCTTCGGCGGCGGCTCAATGGTCGAGCGTAACCTCGACCGGGCGACGATCTTCTTCGCGATCCTCTTCGCCGTCAACACGCTGGTCCTGCTGAAGATCTAGACCGGCTCCGCCGGCCTCTTCTCTGCCCCGCGCCCCTGCGCCCCATTAGTCGCGACGCCATTTCCGTTAGCGCCGTTGGCGGAATCGAGGATCTCGACCGCCTCTTTGCGCAGCTCGGCGTCGAGCAGGGCGAAATCCTCGTCGGAGAGCTTGCCGGCCGCGTGATCGAGTTCGGCGTCGCGGATCTCGCGGTACTTGGCTTCCTTCAGCGCCTCCAGCTCTGTGTTGGCGACCGGGACGCGGCGGCTGCGGCGGGGGGGCCAGATCGCGATCAGCGTTCCGGCCAAGGCGATCAATCCGCCGATCCACATCCAGGTGACCAGCGGGTTGACGATGACGCGGAAGGTGGCGGCGGCGTCATCGCGGAGATAGCTCTTGGCGATCCGCTCCGCAGTCGCTGTCTGCAGGTTCTCGATCGTCCTCAGCGCAGCCGGTTGCAACGAGGGGTTGCTGGCCGCAGCCCGCATCAGGTTCGAGACCGCCCGACACTGCGGTGGGGTCCCCGGCGCACCACGGACGCAAGCGCGGAAACCGGCATCGGCGGCGCGCACGCGTCGCTGCACCGCGGAGACGTCGGGTCCCTCCGACATCCAGAAGTCGTTGGCCAGGCCGGCCTCGAGACCGACCTCGCTCGTCGCCTCGCCGTCAAAGAAGTCCGAGATTTCGCCACCGCTGACTCCCGTCGGCCGGTAAAAGCGCCGGCTCGGATGCAGGATCGTCGACTCCCCCCCTCCCTCTCGCACCGCCATCACGGCGCCGAAGCTGAACTTGTCTTTGTCGACGGCGACCGTGGGCCGCAGGTAGGTGACCGTGCGACCGTCGATCTCGGCGCTTTCCCCTGGCCGCAGCTTGATGTCGCGGTTGGTTTGGAAGCTGGAAGAAGCGGCGATGCCGATCAACAGCACGGCGATGCCGGCGTGGACGACGTAGCCGCCGTAGCGGCGCCGGTTGCGCGAGACGACGCCGACCAGCGCCGCGGCCATCGAGCCGCCGGCGAGAGAGCGCCGCGCCGCCGCGCCGCGCCAGAACTCCTGTCCGAGGCCTACCAGGGCAAAGCTGGCGAAGACAAAGAGGGCGAAGGCCCACGGCTTGTGCAGGGCGTCGGTGAAGAGCGCCAGCCCGAAGCCGACCACGGCAGCCACCAACGACGGCACGAAGAAGACCCGCTTCGCCGTCGCCCAGCTGACCCGGCGCCAGGCGAGCAGCGGCCCGATCCCGGTGAAGAGCACGAGCAGGATCGCCAGCGGGGTCGTGTAGCGGTCAAACCAGGGCGCCGCCAGCGAGGACTTGGTGCCGGTGAAGAGTTCGGAGATCAGCGGGAAGAAGGTGCCCCAGAAGATCGTCACGCAGAGCGCCACCAGCAGCAGGTTGTTGACCAGGAAAACGGCCTCGCGCGAGGCCAGCGAGTCGATCCGCTTCTGCGAGCGCAGGTCGTCGAGGCGGGAGACGATCAACGCCGTCGAGCCGATCAGGACCACCGCGATCAGGCCGAGGATGTAGGGGCCGACGGTGCTGTCACCGAAGGCGTGGATCGACTGCAGTACGCCGGAGCGGACGAGGAAGGTGCCGAGCAGGGCCAGCGAGAAGGTGGCGACGATCAGGCAGGCGTTCCAGACCTTCAGCATGCCGCGCTTCTCCTGGACCATGATCGAGTGCAGGAAGGCGGTGCCGATCAGCCACGGCATCAGCGCCGCGTTCTCGACCGGGTCCCAGGCCCAGTAGCCGCCCCAGCCGAGCTCGGTGTAGGACCAGCGGGCGCCGAGCAGCAGGCCGAAGCCGAGCAGAGCCCAGGCGATCAGGGCGAAGCGGCGGGTGGCGCGAATCCAGGAGGCGTCGATGCGGCGGGTGATCAGAGCACCGATCGCGAAGGCGAAGGGGATGGTGAAGGCGACGTACCCCGAGTAGAGCATCGGCGGGTGGATCATCATGCTCGGGTGCTGCAGCAGCGGGTTGAGGCCGATGCCGTCGGCCGGGACCGGATCGAGCGCGGCGAAGGGATTGACGCCGCCGGCGAAGAGCATCAGGCCGGTGAAGAAGCTCGCCACCCCGGCCATCACCGCGGTCGCGTAGGGGACGAGCTCGCGCAGCTTGTTGCGGGTCGAGTAGAGGGCGAGCGAGGAGGCAATCGAGAGCACCCAGGCCCAGAGCAGCAGCGAGCCTTCCTGGCTCGACCACATCGCCGCCAGCTTGTAGAAGTTGGGCGTCTCGATCGAGGAGTGTTGCTGGACGATGTTGAGCGAGAAGTCGTCGCTGGCAAAGGCGATCTCGATCAGCGCCACGCAGAGGGTGAGCAGGGCGCAGGCGGCGTAGACGGCGCGGCGGGAAGCGAGGACCCAGCGCTCGTCGCCGTTGCGCCCGACCAGCGCCGTGCCCACGGCGAAGAGCATCGTGGCGAAGGCCAGCGCCAGGGCGGCGCTGCCGAGGCTAGCTGTCATTCGAAGTCGTGAACTTCGACGGGCACTTGGTCACCAAAGTGTCCGGCTCACCGATGAAGACGCCGTTCTGGACTTCGCCGGTGAGGACGATCTCGCGGCCGCCGCGGAAGGGATCGGGGACGGTGCCGCTGTAGGTGACCGGGATGCCCTCGCCACCGCCATCGCGGTCGGCGACGCGAAAGCGCATCTCCTCGTCGCCCTTGCGGATCGACCCCTTGACGACCTTGCCCGTCAGGTCGTAGCTGGTCCCCGGCGCCGCACCCAGCAGCTGCGAGGGCTCCTTGGCGGCCGTGGCGGCACTGAAAGAGGTGTAGACGAGCGCCACCGCCAGGAGGACGGCGACGCTTAGGGCGACGACCAGCCGGATCTTCCGCTTGCGCTGGGGATCCACGGGTCGATTATCGCAACCTGGGATGGGGGGCGAGTGTGCGGGGGTCGGCGGACAGCGCTTCGCGCTCGAGTGTCCGCCGACCCCCGCACACTCGCCTCGGCGCCCCGGGCTGCGAGAATCGGCCGATGGACAGCAGCGCAACCGATCGAGTCCTGCTGATTACGGGAGCTTCGAGTGGGATTGGGGCTGCTACGGCGCGGGCTGCTGCGTCTGACTACCGGCTCGTGCTGGCGGCGCGGCGGTTGGAGGCGCTTGAGGAGTTGGTCGAGGAGCTTGGCGGTGAGGAGCGGGCGCTGGCGGTGCGTTGTGACGTCACTGAGTGGGATCAGGTTGCGGGGATGGCAGGGGCGGCGCTCGAGCGGTTTGGGCGGATCGATGCGGTCTTCGCCAATGCCGGCTTCGGCGCTACGCGGGGCTTCCTCGAGGAGTCACCGGAGCACTGGCGCTCGATGGTGCTGACCAACGTCTACGGCGTGGCGCTGACGATCCGCGCCACCCTCCCCCACCTGCTCGAGCGCGGCGATGGCCACTTCCTCGTCACCAGCTCGGTCGCCGGCCGCCGCGCCCTGCCCGGCTCGCTCTACTCGGCGACCAAGTGGGCGGCGACCGCAATCGGCGAGGCACTGCGCGCCGAGCTGCGCCAGATGCACGAAAATCACGCGATCAAGGTGACGCTGATCGAGCCCGGCATGGTCGACACACCCTTCTTCGACAACCGCCCCGGCGACTGGGCCCTCCAAGACGACGACATCGCCAAGGCAGTCATCTACGCGCTCGAACAGCGCCCCGGCGTCGACGTCAACGAGATCCTCATCCGCCCGACCAGCCAGCCGACCTGAGCTGCGGCCAGCCGGCAGTGACCGGGCCTAGCGCTTCGCGCCTTTCTTCTTGCCCTTGCCTTTCTTGCCGTGCTTCTTGCACGGAGTCCGCAGCTTCGGCTTCATGTTCGCCTTCTTGCCGTTCTGCCCTCTGAAGCGGGCGATGACCTTGAACTTCTTGTCGCAGAGGCTGCGCGTGTTGACCAGCAGTCCGCGCTTCTTGCCGCCGCGCACGGTCAGCGCGAACTTCGAGACCGGCACGTCGGGGACGACGTCGAAGGTCGTGCGCAGGCGCCCTTTGGCGCTGTCGATGCGGCCGGCGAGCGCGATGTCGACCTGGCCGTTGAGGGCGGCGACCATGTCGGGCAGTTCGTTGTCGGAGGAGCGCAGGTAGACCGGGCCCTTCAGCGGCCCATCCAGCAGCGGCGTCTCCGCCGTCGCGTAGCCGTAGATCGAGTCCTGCGGGCACTTGTGGGCGGCGAACTGGACCCGCGTGCAGACGTTGGCGAGGCTCGACTGTTCGAGCGCCAGCGCCTTCGGCAGCGTCACCGCGGCGCGGCCGATGTTGGCGTCGCCATCGCGCGCAACCAGGATCGCCCGCAGCTTCGGGCTCTTGGCGCGGCGGGTGCCGCCGAAGACCCGCATGAAGAGTTTTGGCTTGAAGTCGAGGTTCTCGCAGCCGTTCACCTTGAAGGCGGACGACACGGCGAAGGAGCTGAAGGCGGCGGGGTCGAGCGGGTTGGAGCCGCCGCCCTTGAGCGACCCGGCGACCGCCATGTGCGAGCAGTTGGTCGGGTTGAGCGCGAACTTAGGCCGATCGAGCTTGACCGCGATCGAGCGGACGTCGAGCAGGGCGCCGCCGAACACGTGCGGGATCGGATCCGATACCGCGTTCACCTGGGCCGTCGCCGGATCGACGAACAGCGCCACCCTCACCACGACGGTGCCTAGATCAAACGGTCCGGCCGTGGCGGGGGTGAGCACTGCCAGGGAGAGGGGGGCGCCGCGATAGGGCCCTGAGAGGAAGACCTTGCCCGTAGTTTTGTAGGGACTGGGTCCCGTGCCGGCGCTGACGACCGCGCTGCCGATCAGGCTTTTGTCCGGGCAGGCCGAGTCCGCCGCCTCGGCCGCGCCGCTGTTTGCTGCGGCGGCTGCGATTGCCGACGCCGGGCAGTAGCGCACCCCGGCGAGCTTGGCGGTAAGCCCCGGCGGCAGGGTGACGTCAACGCCCTTCAACTCCTGGTTGCCGTCATTGCGGCCCACGTTCATCGCGAACTGAGTGAAGGCGCCGCCCTTGGGGTTGCTGTCGTTGGTGCCGAAGCTGGGCCCGAACGGCCGGGCGCCAAGGGTTTTCGCGCAGGCGCCGCCACCGGGAGCACTGCTGAGGCCGAACTCGGCGCCGGGAGACGCGGCGGCGTTGCCCGACCAGGGAATCATTTGCGAGGTCGCTTTATTTGGACCGCAGGTAGGCGGGCTGGTCAACGGCGCGCGCGGGCCCCCGTTGAAGTGGAGGCGGAAGGAGCTGAAGGGAACCTGCGGATTTTCGGCGAAGGTCGTCGTCAGCTGGCCGGTCTGGGGATTGGCGCTGACGTTGCCGATCAGGCGAGCGACGACACCGTAGCGGTCCGACTTCGCTTCGACGAGGATCCGGTACTCATCGCCCGAGGCTGGATCGCGACTGAGCTGCTGCCCCACGTAGACGTCGCCGTTGAGCGAGCCGTCAGGCAGGGGCGGAGTGTCGACCGCCACGGTGCCGATCTTCGATGCCGGAGGGCAGCTGTTGGCAAGACTGCGCGTGTTCTTGCCGAACTGGCCGTTGGTGCAGGTGGCGAGGCCGTTGGCGGCCGAGGGGTTGATGCCCATGCCCTCCGGCAGGGTCAGCTTCGCGGTGCGAAGCTGGGAGCTGGCCTGTTTGGTGAGGGGCTGGGCGATTTCGGCCACAGACGGCACTTCGAAGGGCACCGCCACCTCGACCTCGGCCCCAGCCGGGGAGTCGGTCTGGGCTGTGCCGGGAGCGACGGCAGTGGTCGGTTTGAAGGGGATCGTGTTGCATTCCTTCGGGCTCGTATTCGGCGGCAGTTCGGACTCGATGAACGGCGAGCCGTTGGGGAAGTTCGGGTCTTCAAGGCCCGGGCCGTGACCGTCGGCCCGCAGGTAGGTCGAGTAGACGTGTTGGAAGGGCGCCTGGGTCCAGTCGAAGCAGGTCGTCGGGGTCGTGATGAAGGTCCCGTTGCCCTTGCGGCCTTCGAAGACCAGCCGGTTTTTCAGCACGTGGCCGATTGGCGAAGTCGGGGCGTCGATCGTGAAGTACTCGTGGTAGTCGTTCTCCCAAGCGACTCCGGCCCGCAGGTAGACGTTGTTGCCGAGCAGGCTGAAGCCGAAGCGCGCCGGCTCTCCCGCCGGTGGATCGATGTTGTAGACCGTCGCCGGCAGCTGGGGCGAGACGATGCCGAGCAATGCGGCCACCGCGTAGCTCGTCCCCACGTTCGAGCCGGCGGGACACAGCGCCGGGTTGGTCTCGAAGGTGCTCTGTGGACACTGGGGGGTCGCCTGCGGGTTGACGCTGAGCCCAACCGGGAGGTCGACGCGCACGGTTTTGATGTCCCCGACCGGTTCTTCGAGTTTCACCGGCGGGACCGGTTCGGTCGTCGTGTGCTTGACGATGAACTGGGTGAAGCCGATCTGAGGGTGCCCAGCCGCTTGTTCGAAAAAGAGGCTTGGCGTGTCGACCGAGCATTCCGTTCCGGGCGAGTCCGCGAAACAGGTTCCTGCCTGCCAGCCGTCGTCGACCTGGGGCGGCCTGTGCTGGGGCGCGATGATCGCCGACTGGTCAATGGTTTCCGCAAGGCCCGAAATCGCTCCGGGCCCCATCCCCAGCGCCAGAAGGAGGACTGATACCCCAGTCCCAAGCCAAATACGCGCGCCCTTCCCCATTCGAAATCTCCTCCCGTCGTCAGCCATCTGCCTATGCCTACCCGATTTTAATGATTTACATCACGATTTTTTGGTATCTATATACCCAGAACTTGGTAAACCAATGAAAATCGGAGGAAGCATGAACTGGCAGCTCCTGGCTCGGGCCAATACCCACCCCCTGCGCATCTCAATCTTGGAAGTGCTGGGAATGGATGGTGGCCGCACCCTCTCCCCCAGCGACCTCAGCTATGAGCTGCGCACACCGCTGAGCAACGTCAACTACCACGTCACCGAGCTGCGCCGCACGGGCCTGGTCGAGCTGGCCGGCGAACGGCCGGTGCGCGGCGCCACCGAGCACTTTTACCGCGAGGCGAAGCACAGCGTCAACGGCAATGGCAACGGCAACGGCAGCTCCGCCAATGGCAGCGCACGGAAGCGAAAGGCGGCCGCCGTTTGATCTTCCCAGGCCCCTCCCCTCGACCTATGGAGGCCTAAGGCCAAAGTTCAGGGGCGCTCCCTGATGCGAAGCGGAGTCCTGGAGCCGAGTATCGCTCCCATGAGACTCTTTGGATCGCAGACGAAGCGCCCACGCTTGGGCGGCGCCGGTATGGAGCTGGCCGGCGCCCTGTCAATCGCCTCGCAGATGGCCCTGCTTGCTCCGCCGGGCTTCGACGAACTGGTCCGCCGCGAGCTGACCGGCGAGGCCGAGAGCATCCGCCACGAAGGTCAACGGCGGACTCGCATCGGTTGAGCCTGCACGCCGCAATCGACGCCGAGCTCGCCACACTCGACGGCGTCGCGCCGTTCGACTGCCACGCCCACACCGGCGCCGACGTCGACGGCAGCGCCCGCAGTTGCGAGGCCCACCTGGCGAGCCTCGCGCCCCTCGGCGGCCGCTCGGTGATCTTCCCCTTCTGCGTCGAGAGCGGCTATGAGCCCGAGAACCGGCGCGTGATCGCGGAGTGCCGCAGCCACCCGCAGCAACTCGTGCCCTTCGCGCGCATGGACCCCCGGGTACCCGCCCAGCGCGACGCGGACGAGGCGCTCGCCGCCGGGGCGAGGGGCTTCAAGCTCCACCCCCGCGCCGAGGACTTCAGGCTCGACGATCCCGGCGTCGAGGCGATCTGCTCGGTCGCCGCCGGGGCGCGGGCGCCGGTGCTGATTCACGCCGGGGCCGGGGTCGGCTCCTTTGGCAAGACCGTGACCGACCTCGCCGCGCGCCATCCCGATTGCCCGCTGATCCTCGCCCACGCCGCCGTCTCCGACCTCGCCTGGCTCTGGCGAGTCGCGCCCGATTACCCCAACCTCTTCTTCGACACCTCGTGGTGGAATCCGAGTGACCTGATCGCCCTCTTCGCCCTGATCCCACCTGGTCAGATCCTCTTTGGCAGCGACGAGCCTTACATGGACTTCGCCACGGTGCTGGCGATCATGCTGCGCTGCGCCCGCTTCGCCGGCCTGCCGGCGGATGCGATCGAGCTGGTCGCGGGAGGCCAGCTCGAACGCCTGCTCGCTGGGGAGCCGCCCGCCGATGCCGGGCCCGCACCAGGGCCGCCTGTGGCCCAGCCTTCACCCACTGAATCGCGGCTCGCGACCCTGCTGGCTGCGGCCGGCGGAAGCATGCTCGGCGGCGGCGACCCGGGGCGAATGCTCGAACTCGCCCGCGCCGCAATCGGCGTTGACGGCTCGGCGATCCCAGCCGGAACCGAGCCGTTGATCGCCGAGCTGATCGAGGAGGCAAGCAGCGGCGAGGCCCCGTGGGCGGTCGCGATGGCCCTGACCCTGCTCGTCACCCCGGGGGTGGAGAGCGCCGTGCCCACCGGTTGAGCATCCCTTCGCGGTTTACGATCGCCGCAGAAGAGATGCCGGCGACGACCGCACTGCTGGAGAGGGATGCCGAGCTCGCGACGATCGAGTCGCTCGTGCTTGCGGCCAGCGAGGGGGCCGGGCAGTTGCTGATGGTGGAGGGGCAGGCGGGCGCTGGTAAGAGCACCGTCCTCGCCGCCGCCGCTGACCTCGGCGCGGAGCAGAGCATGAGTGTCCTGCGCGCCCGCGGGGGCGAGTACGAGCGTGATTTTCCCTACGGTGTGGTGCGCCAGCTGTTCGAGGTCTTGCTCAGCGATGAGTCCCGCCGTGTCAAGCTCTTGACCGGCAGCGCGGCACTCGCATCCCCGGTCTTCGCCTTCGAGACCCCCTCTCCCGAAAGCGGCGACCCCTTCGCTATCCAGCACGGCCTTTATTGGCTGGTGGCGGATCTGGCCGCGAGCTCGCCGGTCCTCCTCGTCGTCGATGATGCTCAATGGGCCGACCTCGCGTCGTTGCGCGCCCTCGTCTACATCGGCCGCCGCCTTGCGGAGCTGCCGGCGGTCCTTGCCCTCGGCGTGAGGAGCGGCGAGCCTGGCGCGCACGAGAGGCTGCTCAGCGAGCTGCGCGGCGAGCCTGCCGCGAAATCGCTCGTGCCGGCTCCGCTTTCGGAGCAGGCCGCCGCCGCGCTGATCGCCGCGGAAATGGGACGACAGCCCAGCGACCGCTTCGCCTCCGCCTGCCACAAGGCCACCGCCGGCAATCCCTTCCTGCTCGTCGAGTTGCTTAGGTCGCTCGAGAGCCAACGAGTCGACCCGGTAGACGGCCATGCCGACGGCCTGGCCGAGATCGCCGCGGCCGGTGTCTCCCGCTCGATCCTCACCCGCCTGGCCAAGCTCGGCAAGCACCCAACCGCGGTTGCCCGAGCGGTCGCGGTCCTTGAACCAAACGCCGATGCCCGCCTCGTCGGGGAGCTCTGCGGGCTGCCGGCCGCGACGGTCGTCGATTCGACCGAGCGGTTGATCCAGGTGAACCTCCTCTCCGACTCGCGTCCGGTGGCGTTCGCCCACCCGCTGGTTCGCGAGGCCGTCCTAAGTGCGGTGCCGGCGCCGCGCCGCGCCGCGACTCACTCGCGCGCCGCTCGTCTCCTCGATCGAGACGGGGCCGCCGTGGACTCGGTTGCCGCACACCTGCTGCTGGCCGAGCGTGGCGGTAATCGGTGGGCGGTCGCCCGACTGCGCTCAGCGGCGGCAGAGGCACTCGGGCGCGGAGCTCCCAACGCGGCAGCACGCTATCTGCGGCGAGCACTGCGCGAGCCTCCCGACCGGAACGAACGGCAGGCAGTCAGCCACGAGCTCGGGCGTGCCCTGCTCCGCGCCAGCGATCCGGAGGGCATCGAGGTACTTCGCACTGTGCGGGCGGCAACCGAGGATCCTGTGTCGCGAGCCGAGCTGGCGACCGAGCTCGCCGATTCGCTTGGCGTGCGGGGAGGGGGAGACGAGGCCGCCGCGCTCCTCGAAGAGTCGCTTGCGGAGATCCGGGACCATGACGGCGAGCTCGGTCTCCTCCTGCGCGGATGGCTGGGCCTGCTAACGGCTTGGGGACGTGAGCGAGTTCCCGATGACGCTCTGCCCAAACCGGGTAGCGAGCCATCCAACAAGACCCGGTCGGGCCGGGTGCTCATCGCCCAGGCCTCGTTCCTAACAACGGTCGGCCTCGACACAATCCAACGTGGGCTGGAACTGGCCGAGCTGGCGGTTCCCAATGCCGAGGTGCTCGCCGAAGACGCACTGGCGGGGCTGCCGCCCTTTGGGCCGCTGGCGGTAATGACCCTCGCCGATCGGGGCGAAGACCTCGGGGAGCTGCCATCTGTTCCGATCGAGGCAGCGAGGCGGCGGGGGTCGGCGCCTGGCGTCAGCGGCGGATACGGCGTGCGTTCCTTTCTGCAGTTCCTCGACGGAAACCTGCGTGACGCACAGGCCGATGCAGATGTCGCGATCAACGTGGCGCGGGGACCGGGGCTTCCCGCCCCATTGGCGATCTGGTCCGCGGCCGCGATCAGGATCTCCGCGGCCCGTGGCGACTTCGTCGCGGCCGAAGACCTCTTGGCTGAGCTCTGGAGCGAGCGAACTCCTATATCGGGCATTCCCAGCGGAATTCTGCTCTGCGCCCGAGGGGAGCTGCGACGGGCAACGGGGCGCTACGCCGAGGCGCGACACGACTACCTCGCGGCCGCAGAACGGGTGAATTTCCTGCCGCTTGCCAACCAGGAGATGCTGCCCTGGCGAATCGGCCTGGTGCGCTGCGAAGCGATGCTGGGAAACGAGGCGCAAGCCCGGCAGCTGGCAGCGGAGACGACCGCGTTGGCACGACAAGCGGGCGGCCAACGGGGAATCGGGATCGCCCTCGGTGCGCAGGGCACGATCACCGCTGGCGACCAGGGAATCGTCCTGCTGCAAGGGGCGGTGGGCACTCTCGCCGCCACCCGCGCCCGCCTCCAGCACGCCCGCGCTCTGGTCGACCTCGGCGCCGCCCTGCGCCGCGGCAACCGCCGCAAGGAGGCGCGCGAGCCCCTGCGCGACGGACTCGACTTGGCTCACCGTTGCGGCGCCACCCCGCTCGAGGAAGAGGCCCGCACCGAGCTGGAAGCCACCGGCGCCCGCCCTCGCAAGGCCGTCTACAGCGGCGTCGAGGCACTCACCCCCAGCGAGCTGCGCGTCGCCCACATGGCCGCCGAGGGCAAGACCAACCGCGAGATCGCCCAAGCCCTGACGGTCACCGAGAAGACGATCGAGACCCACATGCGCCACGTCTTCCAGAAGCTCGACCTGGGACGGCGGACCGAGCTGGCGGGCGCGCTCGAGTCGGGCTGAGGACCAGTTAAAGCGGACGACGAGGTTCGAACTCGCGACCTCCAGCTTGGGAAGCTGGCGCTCTACCAACTGAGCTACGTCCGCGCCGGGCTGATTCTAGGGCGGGCGCGGGGTTGCCGGCGACGAGCGCGATCTAGAGTTCGGCGCCCGTGAGCACTCGCTCCCTCCTCGCCTTCCTCGCCGTGGTGGCCGTCCTCGGCCTGCTCGCCTTCGGCCTGCTCAACAAGGGCGCGGCCAAGATCGCGGTCGGCGATCCGGTGCCGGACGAGGTTCTGCCCGCCCTGCCGGGCCCGGGCAAGGGCTCGCTCGCCGACTACCGCGGCGAGTGGGTGCTGGTCAACCTCTGGGCCTCCTGGTGCGTTCCCTGCCGCGAGGAGGCGCCGGTGCTGCAGGACTTCTACGAGCAAAATCGCGGGCGCGAGACGACGGTGGTCGGCATCAACGTCCAGGACAACGAAGACGACGCCGTCGCCTTCCTGCGCGAGCACCCGAGCGGCTACCCGCAGTTGCGCTCAGTCGGCGACGAGCGCAGCGACGCTTTCGGCTCCACCGGCGTGCCGGAGAACTTCCTGGTCGAACCCAACGGCGACCTAGCGCTGATCTGGCGCGGTCCGGTCGATGACCAGTTCCTACGCGAACGCGTCCTGCCGCTGATCGAAAGCTGAGATGAGGCGCGCGCTGCTGATCATCCTCGCCCTCTGCCTCACGGTCCTGCCGGCGGCCGTAACAGCAGCCCCCGCGCCCACGCCGCAGACCACGGTCCAGGACGTCGAAGACGAGGTGATGTGCCCGATCTGCGGCACACTGCTCGAGCTCGCCGACTCACCGCAGGCGCGGCGGGAGAAGATCTTCGTCGCCAAGCTCGTCGCCGCAGGCAAGAGCAAGGCCGAGGTCAAGGACGCCCTGGTCGCCCAGTACGGCTCCGAGGTTCTCGCCCAGCCGGATGCGTCGGGGTTCGACCTCTCCGCCTACTTGGTGCCGATCTTGGCCTTCCTGGTCGCCGCGGTTGCGGTCGCCGTCAGCGTTCTGCGCTGGCGCCGCAGCGGCCGGCCCGGCGATACCCCAGGCAAAGCCGATGGCGATGCCCCTCGCGGTGAGGACGCCGAACGGCTCGAGGCCGACCTCTCGCGCTACGACCTCTAGGTCGGCTCAGCCGCAGAGGACGAGCCCGGTGACCGACACCGGCATCCGCTTCGGCAGCTGCCCCTGCTCGCCGCAGGCGATGGTCACGGCGGTGTGTTCCGTGATCGCCCGCAACGAGTCGGGGTCTTCGCCCAGCGGCGGCCCGTCGATGACGAGCAGGTCGTAGGCGCGGCGCAGGCGCTCGATCGCGTGGTCGCAGCGCTCGGAGTCGAGCAGCGCCACCGGCTCGGGCTCGGGCTCGCCGGCAACGATGCAGGCAAGCGGCTCGGTGGCCTTGCCCGAGGCGGGACCGGCAAGCACCAGCGGCTGCAGGATCTCGCTGGCCTCGGCCTCGTCGAGCAGGTACTCGTGCAGCCCGGGGCTGGCGGCAAGTCCGAGTCTGCTCGCCAAAGCGGGGGCGGCAAGGTCGCACTCCAGCAGGACAACCCGGCGACCGGCGGCGGTGGCCGCCGCGGCCAGACCCAACGCCACCTCGCCCTTCGCCGGCCCGGTCATGAACACCGAGCTGGTCTTCGCCAGCTTCGTCGCCAAATCGGCGTAGGCCTGCAGCTGGTCGCGACCGAGCGCTCCCGGCCGCGTCGAGTTGTTTGGCGAGGCCGGGATCTCGGCCAGCACCGGCTCCTTGCTGCGGCGGCGCAGCATCACATTCGCTCCGGGGCGGAGATGCCGAGCAGGCCAAGTGAGCCGGCGATCGTTCGCATCGTGAGCAGGGAGAGTGCCAGCCGCGAGCCCTCGACGCCCTCTCCCTCCGCCCCGACGACCTGGCAGTCACGGTAGAAGCCGTGAAAGTCGGCGGCGACTGCGGTCGCGTAGGTGCAGATCCGGTGCGGCGCCCGCCGCGCCGCCGCCTCGCGCACCTCGCCGGGGAACTCGAGCAGGCGCTTGATCAGCTCGCGCTCGGCCGGCTCGAGCGCCGTGCCCGGCGTCTCCGCGCCGGCTCCCCCCGCAACCGCGTCGAGTTCACGTTCGGCTTTGCGCAGGATGCTGGCGATGCGGGCGTGGGCGTACTGGACGTAGTAGACCGGGTTGTCGTTGGACTGGCGACGGGCGAGCTCGAGGTCGAGGTCCACCGTGGTGTCGTGGCTGCGCCAGAGCATGAACCAGCGGGTCGCGTCGACGCCGATGTCATCGAGCAGTTCGTCGAGGGCGACGAAGTCGCCGCTGCGCTTCGACATCTGCGCCCGCTCACCGCTTTCGACGATGTGAACGAGGCGCATGATCAGCGCCTCAAAGCGCTCCGGGTCAGCCCCGAGCGCCTCGATTGCGGCCCGCACACGAGGCACGTAGCCGTGGTGGTCGGCGCCGAGGATGTTGATCAGGCGGCCAAAGCCACGCTCGAGCTTGTCCCAGTGGTAGGCGACGTCGGCGGCGAGGTAGGTCGGTTCGCCGTTGGCCCGGATCAGGACCCGGTCCTTGTCGTCGCCGAAGGTCGTCGTGCGCAACCAAAGCGCTTCGTCGCTGCGGTAGGTGTGGCCGGCTCCGTCGAGCTGCGACAGAGCGGCCTCAACCTCGCCGCGACTGTAGAGGTCGCGCTCGGAGAACCAGGTGTCGAAGCGGACGCCGAAGCGGTCGAGCGTGCCGCGCACGTTCTCGAGAATCAGCTCGACCCCGCGTCTGCCGATCGCCTCGAGGTCGTCGGGGCCGATCCCCTCGCTAGCGATACGCTCGCCCAAACCGATCACGTAGTCGCCGCCGTAGCCGTCCTCGGGCGGCTCCTCACCGCGCATGCGAGCGGCGATCGAGGCGGCGAAGCGGTCGATCTGGCCGCCGGCGTCGTTGACGTAGAACTCGCGCTGCACCTCGTGCCCCGCCGCCTCCAGCAAGCGGACCAGGGCGTCGCCGTAAGCGGCGTGGCGGCCGCCGCCGACGTGCAGCGGCCCGGTCGGGTTGGCGGAGACGAACTCGACCAGGATGCGCTCGGGAGAATCGGTCGGCGCCGGGCCGAGTCGCTCACCAGCGGTAGCGAGACTGACCATCGCCCGCCGGTACCACTCGTCGGCGAGGAAGAAGTTGATGAAGCCGGGACCAGCCACCTCGATTCGCTCGACCGTCCCCTCCCCCAGCTTGGCCCCGAGCTGCTCCGCCAGGCGGGCGGCTACGTCGCGCGGGCTTTCGCCCAGCGGAGCGGCCAGCAACATCGCCGCGTTGGAGCTGTAGTCGCCCAGCTCGGCCTTGGGCGGGCGCTCCAAGGTCGGTTCGGGTCCACTCGCCTCACCATCGCGCAGCTCGCGCGAGGCGGCGTCGACTGCGCTGTGCAGTTCGGCGATCGGGTCAGCGGTTGCCATCGTTGCGGCCCATCGTATGGAGAGGCGACAACGGCTGCGCTCGTCCTCGCGGCCGCGGGCACTGAGTACGCTGGCCGGCGTGCGGATCGCGGCGATCACCGACATCCACGCCAATCTGCCGGCGCTCGAGTCGGTGCTCGAGGCGATCGACGCGGCCGGGGCCGAGGAGATCTGGTGCCTTGGCGACGTGCTCGGCTACGGGGTCGAGCCCGATGCCTGCGCCGCCCTGGTCCGCGAGCGCTGCGCGGTCTCGCTGGTCGGCAACCACGACCTCGCGGTTCTCGGCGCGCTCGATATCGGCTCCTTCTCAGAGGCGGCCGCGGTGGCGGTCGAGTGGACCCGGGCCAACGTCAGCGAGGACACGCTGGCCTTCCTGCGTGATCTCGATCCCCACGGCGAGCGCGCGGACATCGGCCTCTTCCACGCCTCCCCGCGCGACCCGGTCTGGGAGTACGTGCTCTCCGGCGAGCAGGCCGACGCCGGCATGGACGCCAACGCCCAGCGCATCGGGTTGATCGGCCACTCCCACGTCGCCCTATTCTTCAACCGGCCCGATGGTGGCTCGGCCGAGGAGACCCGCGGCGCCCAGGCCAGCGACGACGCGCTGCTCGAGCTCGGTCGCGGTGGCTGGCTGCTCAACCCAGGCAGCGTCGGCCAGCCGCGCGATGGTGATCCCCGCGCGGCCTGGCTGGAGCTCGACACCGAGGCCGATACCGCTCGCTTTCACCGCGTCGCATACGACATCGACCGCGCCGCTGCGCCGATCGCCGCGGCGGGCCTGCCGAGCCGCCTCGCCGACCGACTCTACAGTGGGCAGTAACGGTCAAATGCAGGGTAAATATGCGTCATAGGCCGTTCTCTAGACTCGCAACGGTGCGTCAGCTGGCCATACCCACGCTTGCCCTCGCGCTGGGCGCAGCAGCGGCGCTTGCGCTCGCCTCCTGTGATAGCGGCGAGGACGCCAAGCTGCTGCCCGGCAACACCGCCGCCGAAATCACCGAAAACCTCGATCGCGTCAAGCAGTACAGCGAGGAAGGCGAATGCGTCGGCGCCGAAGACGCGGTCAGCGAAGTCAACGCCCAGGTCGAAGCGCTCTCCGGGGTCGATCCAAAGCTGCTGGAAGCGCTGCAGCGGGGCGCGGCCCGGCTGAGCGAAGTCGTCGCCAGTTGCACGGAAGAAGAAACTGAAACGGTGGCCCCGGCGGACGAAGCAACGACCGAAGAAACCGAAACGGTGCCGCCCGGCCTGGAGAAGAAGGAAGAAAAGGAACGGGAGAAGGAAGAAAAAGAGCTCGAAAAGGAAGAAGAGAAGGCGGAAAAGAAAGAACCGCCGGAAACCAAAACGACGCCCGAAGAAGAAACACCGACCACGCCCGTGCCGTCCACCGGCGAAGACGGCGGCACCGGCACGTCCGGCGGCGTCGGCCCAGCCGCACCCGTGACACCCGGGAGCGAATGATGGCGGCTTCGGGAGTCCTCTCCGGCCGCTACGAGATCGGCGACCGGCTCGGATCGGGCGGCATGTCGAGCGTGCACCAAGCGACCGACCTGATCCTCGAGCGCACGGTCGCGGTCAAGATCCTCGCCGAGCACCTCTCAGACGACGAGCGCTTCGTCGCCCGCTTCCGCCGCGAGGCGCTGGCGGTGGCGAAACTGATCCACCCCAACATCGTCCAGGTCTACGACACCGGCATCGACGAGGGCCGCCACTACATCGTCATGGAGTACGTGGAGGGGCGCTCGGGGGCGCAGATCCTGCAGCGCCAGGGCCCGCTCGACGCCGACACCACGGCGGAGATCGGCGCCCAGGCCTGCGCCGGTCTCGACTACGCCCACCGCCGCGGGATCATCCACCGCGACGTCAAGCCGGGCAACCTGATGGTCACCGGCGGCCCCGCCGGCGGCGGCGAGATGACGATCAAGCTGACCGACTTCGGCATCGCCCGCGCGGTCGAACAGACCCGGATCACCCAGGTCGGCTCGGTCGTCGGCACCGCCGCCTACCTCTCGCCCGAGCAGGTGCGCGGCGAGGAGGCGACGCCGGCCACCGACGTCTACGCGCTCGGCGTCGTCCTCTACCAGTTCCTCACCGGACGGCTGCCCTACGAGGGCTCGACCCTGGCCGAGCTGGCAGTGCGCCAGCAAAACGAGAAGCCCCTGCCGCCCAGCACCTACAACGACGACGTGCCGGAGACGCTCGGGGCAGCGGTGCTGCGGGCCTTGGAGGGCGACCCCAACCGCCGCTATGCCAGCGCCAGCGAGCTTGCCGGCGGCCTCGCCCTCGGCATGCAGGGCGAGGACGTGACCCTGCCGATGGAAGCGGGCACGGCGGCGACCAACGTACTCGGCAGCGAGACCGGGACCCGGCGCCTCGACCAAACCGCCCAGACCGAGTACCGCCCGGCCCACCCTTCGGCGACCCGTCGCCCCGCGCCGCGGGCGCCACGACAGCAACCGGCACCGCCGCCGATACCGGTTCCGACACAAGCAAAGCGCAAGCGCGGTGCCTTCTCCCGCTTCACCCGCTTCGTCATGGCCCTCGTCGCCCTAGTGCTGATTGCAGCGGCGGTCGCGGCGGGAGTGATCTACATGACCGACAAGGCGACCGGGGTCAAGGCGACCGAAGTCGCCGGCAACACGGTCGACAAGGTAGTCGAAGAATTCAAGGAACTGGTCAAGAAGAACTCTGAATAGCCATCGACCCCTCCTCTTCGGTTGAATGCTCCTGACCATGGGGGAACTCGAAGGGAACAACGCAGGCCGAGCTCGACGGGCAGCAGGGTACCTCGGCAAGTACGTCCTGCCGGGTCTCCTCGTCGCCGCGATTCTCGCCGCCGCCGGGCTTGCCTATAGAAGCGCGACGAACGATGAGGAGGAACGGCGCGGCGGCTGGTTGCCGCAGCGGTCGGTCACCTACCGCTGCGACAGCGACAGCGGCTGCCTCGGAGCGGATCACGTCGTCTTCAACTCGATCGTCAACCTGCCCAGCTACGGCGACGAGCGAGCATTCGCCGATGCGCGCCCAGCTGGTGCGAGCCGTTCCCAGCATTTCAATCTGCTCGAGGTGGCGCCGGGCGAGGAGATCATCGTTCGGGCCTACGTCGACAACAACGCCAATCCCGATCGGGCCGGCCCCGGCGAAGGTGTCGCGATCGGCACCAGAATGCGATTTGCGATTCCCGACGAAGCGGCCGACGACCAGCTCCTCTGGGCCGTTCTCTCAGCCGCGAACGCCAAACCAAGGACGGTGAGCGACACGGTACGCCTGGTCGGCGACGAGCCCTTCTCCCTCTCCTACGTCGAAGGCTCGGCCAACCTCTACAACAGCGTCTTTGAATCCGGTTTCCAGCTGAGCAGCGCGATCATCTCCGACGGTGCCGCCCTCGGGGTCAAGGAAGCTGAGGGCAAATTCTGCTGTGTCCTGGACGGCTACTACCCACCGTGTGATCCGATGGAGCCTGGCTGCGAAGTCTTCGATTCGCTGGTCGAGATCAAGCTCCGCGTCAATGATCCCGAGCAAGCCTCGGGGATCGACACCAACGCCGGCTGAATCATGCCACCCACGGGGCCGCCCCGGCCAGGACGGCATCCGAGTAGCCGGCAAAAGCGCCGTCGGCGATCGCAGCACGAGCGTGGGTCATCAGCTCTTGCAGGTAGGTGAGGTTGTGGAGGCAGAGCAGGCGGACGGCGGTCAGCTCCTCGGCGCGCGAGAGGTAGCTGATGTAGTCGCGGTCGTGGTTGCGGCAGGCGGGGCAGGGACACCCGGCGGTGATCGGGTCGCGATCTCCCTCGTGGCGCGACTTGCGCAGGTCGAGGCGGAACCGGTTGTCGGAGTCGGGGACGAGGGCGACGCCGTGGCGGGCGAGGCGGGTGGGGACCGCGCAGTCGAAGACGTCGAGGCCGAGCGCGATGCCGGCGAGCAGGTCGTCGACCTCACCGATGCCGAGCAGGTGCTTGGGCGCCTCCTCCGGCAACAGCGGCGTGGTCATCGCCAGCACCTCGCGCATCTCGGCCTTGTCGCGGCCGAGGGTGCCGCCGATCGCGAGGCCGTCGACACCGGCCGCCGAGACGTACTCGGCCGACTCGCGGCGCAGGTCCTCGTAGACGCCGCCCTGGACGATGCCGAAGACGGCCTGTCGCGCCGGCCCCTCGCGCTCGTGCCACTCGAGGCAGCGGTCGAGCCAGCGATGGGTGCGCTCGGTCGAGCGGGCGGTGTAGTCGCGGTCGGCGTGGAAGGGCGTGCACTCGTCGAAGACGAGTGCGATGTCGGAGCCGAGCGCCGCCTGCACCTGCATCGAGACCTCGGGCGAGATGAACAGCTCGGCACCGTCCCGGTAAGAGCGGAAGTGCACCCCCTCCTCCTCGATCGAGACCACTGAGCCCTGGGCGCCGCCCTGGCGGCCGCTGCCCTTGACCTCGTTGGCGACGCCGCCGTGGGCGAGCGAGAAGACCTGGAAGCCACCGGAGTCGGTGATCAGCGCCCGCTCCCAGCCCATGAAGCCGTGCAGGCCGCCGGCATTGGCGATCCGCTCCGGCCCCGGTGAGACGAAGAGGTGATAGGTGTTGCCGAGCACCATCTCGTAGCCGAGCGCGGCGACCTCGTGCGATTCGAGCCCGCGCACCGTGCCCTTGGTCGCAAGCGGAATGAAGGCCGGGGTCTTGACCGGCCCATGCGGCGTCTGCAGCACCCCGGTGCGCGCGGCCCCATCCCGCACCCCCACCTCGAATCTCAGCCGTTCCGGCTCAACCCTCATATCGCGTGACCAACATTGACCACATTAGGGTGTGGTCAATCCTGCTTGCGCGATCAGCGAGCGACCGGTCATCGGCGCCGGCTGCTCGATCCCGAGGAGCTCCAGGGCGGTCGGCGCCACGTCGGCGAGGATGCCGCCCTCGCGCAGGGTCAGGCCATCGGCGCTGACGATCAGCGGCACCGGGTTGAGCGAATGCGCGGTGTTGGGCGAGCCGTCGGGCTCGAGCATGTGGTCGCAGTTGCCGTGGTCGGCGGTGACGATGCAGGCGCCGCCCCCGGCGCTGACCGCCTCGATCACGTCGCCGAGGCAGCCGTCAACCTCCTCGACCGCGGCGACCGCTGCGGGGATCACACCGGTGTGGCCGACCATGTCGGGGTTGGCGAAGTTGATGATGCCGAAGCGGTAGTCGTTCGCGGCCCAGTGGCTGATGAAGGTGTCGGCAGCGGCGCGGGCGCTCATCTCCGGCTTGTGGTCGTAGGTCGGCACGTCACGCGGCGACTCGACCAGGTGGCGCTCCTCCCCCTGCCACTCCTGCTCGCGACCGCCGTTGAAGAAGTAGGTGACGTGGGCGTACTTCTCGGTCTCGGCGACGTGCAGCTGCCGCCCGCCGGCCTCCGAGACGACCTCCGCCAGCGTTGTCTGCGGCCGCGCCTCCGGGAAAGCGACCGGATAGGGCCAGCCCTTGCGGTACTCGGTCATCGTCGTCAGCTCGAGCAGCGGGCCGCCGGCGCGAGGGAACTCCTCGAAGCTCGGCTCGGCGAGGGCGCGGGTCATCTCCCGCGCCCGGTCGGGGCGGAAATTGATGAAGATGGCGATGTCGCCCGCGGCGACCCCGTCGTAGTCGCCGATCACGGTCGGCTTGACGAACTCATCGGTCTCCTCGCGCTCATAGGAAGCGGCAATCGCCTCCTCGGAGCTGGCCGCGCGCAGGCCCTCGGCGTGGACGATCGCGTCGTAGGCGAGCTTGATCCGCTCCCAGCGCGTGTCGCGGTCCATCGCGTAGTAGCGGCCGCTGACCGTGGCGACCCGGCCGGCCTGCCGCAGCCAACGCTCGAGCTCGTGCACGTAGCCCTTGCCGCCGTGGGGGAGGGTGTCGCGGCCATCGGTGAAGGCGTGGAAGACGACGTCGGGGACGCCCTCTTGGGAGGCGAGCTCGATCGTCGCCTCGATGTGCTCCCAGCCCGAGTGCACGCCACCGTCGGAGACGAGCCCGAGCAGGTGCAGGCGCCCGCGCGGGCTGTTGCGGGCCCGCTCGCAGGCGCCGAGCAAGGCCTCGTTGTCGAAGAAGCTGCCGTCGGCGATCGAGTCGTCGATCCGGGCCAGGTCCTGCTTGACGATCGCGCCGGCGCCGAGGTTGAGGTGGCCGACCTCCGAGTTGCCCATCTGGCCGTCGGGAAGGCCGACGTCACGACCCTGAGCTGAGAGCTGCGTGTGTGGGAACTGCTCCCAGAGCCGGTCGAAGACCGGCGTCTCGGCGAGCGAGATCGCGTTGCCGGGCCCGGGCTCGGCGAGCCCCCAGCCGTCGAGAATGACCAGGGCGAGCGCGGGGACCGGCAGCCGTGTCAACCGGCCGCCTTGACGATTGCGGCGAAGTCAGCCGCATCGAGGCTGGCGCCGCCGACCAGGGCGCCGTCGATGTCGGGCTGGCCGAGCAGCTCGGCGGCGTTGCCGGGCTTGACCGAGCCGCCGTAGAGGATCCGCACGTCATCGGCGGGTGCGCCGCGCTCGCGCAGCACGTCGCGGATGAAGGCGCAGGTCTCCTGCGCCTGCTCGGGGGTCGCGGTACGGCCGGTCCCGATCGCCCAGATCGGCTCGTAGGCGATCACCACGTCGCCCAGCCTGGCCCCCTCGACCTCCGCGAGGTCGGCCTGCAGCTGGCGCTCCAGCACGGCCTCGGTCTGCTCAGCGTCGCGCGCCTCCTCGCTCTCGCCGACGCAGAGGATCGGCTCCAAGCCGGCAGCGAGCGCGGCCGGAACCTTGCGGGCCAGCGCCTCGTCGGTCTCCGCGAAGAATTGGCGGCGCTCGGAGTGGCCAAGAACCACCGCCTCGACGTCGAGCTCGACCAGCATCGCGGCCGAGACCTCGCCGGTGAAGGCGCCCCAGTCCTCCTCGTGCATGTTCTGCGCGGCGACCTTGACCGCGGTGCCGTAGCGGCGCTCGACCACGGCGGTCAGCGCCGTGAACGGTGCGCAGATGACGACGTCGCTTTGCGTCGCCGCGATCTGCGGCAGCAGCGCGTCGACGAACTCCCCTGCCTCGGCGACGGTCTTGTGCATCTTCCAGTTGGCGGCGATGTAGGGGGTTCGACTAGGCATCGCGCAGGGCCTCCACGCCGGGCAGCTTCTTTCCCTCCAAGAGCTCCAAGGATGCTCCTCCTCCGGTTGAGAGCCAATCGACTTTGTCGGCAAGGCCGAACTGCTGCAGGGCGGCGACCGAGTCGCCGCCGCCGATCACGGTCGTTCCCGGCGCCTCGGCGACCGCCTCGGCGACGGCGCGCGTGCCAGCGGCGAAAGGCGCCAGCTCGAAGGCGCCCATCGGGCCGTTCCAGAGCACGGTGCCGGCAGCGGCGATCCGCTCGGCGTAGGCGGCGGCGCTGCGCGGGCCGACGTCGAGCCCCATCCAGCCGTCGGGCACCTCGACGCCCTCGCTTGGACGCACCTGAGTCTCGGCATCGAATGCCTCGCCTAGGACCAGGTCGACCGGCAGGCGCAGCTCGCAGTCCGAGCCCTCGGCTCGCTCCAGGGCCTTGCCCGCCAGCTCCACGCCCTCCTCCTCGACCAGGGAGTTGCCGGTGGCGATGCCCTGGGCGCGGAAGAAGCTGAAGCACATCGCGCCACCGATCAGGATCTCGTCGGCGAGCTCGAGGAAGCGGTCGATCACGCCGACCTTGTCAGTCACCTTGGCGCCGCCGAGGACGACGACCAGCGGCCGGGCGGGCGACTCGGTGACGCGGGTCAGTTCGGTCAGCTCCTGCTCGAGCAGGAGCCCGGCGTAGCCAGGCAGCAGGGTGGCGACCCCGGCGGTGCTGGCATGGGCGCGGTGGGCGGCGCCGAAGGCGTCGTTGACGTAGAGGTCGGCGAGGTCGGCAAGCTGAGCTGCGAGGGCGGGGTCGTTATCAGTCTCGCCCGGCTCGTAGCGCACGTTCTCGAGCAGCATCACGTCACGAGAGCCAAGGTCCTCGGCCATCGCCTTGACCTCGTCGCCGACGACCGCCGGGGCCTGCTGCACCGGCGCACCGAGCAACTCGGCAAGGTGCTCGCCGACCGGCTTCATCGAGAGCTCCGTCACGACCTCGCCCTTCGGCCGCCCCAGGTGCGAGACCAGCACCAACGAGGCGCCGCGCTCGCGCAGCGATTCGATCGTCGGCAGCGCCGCGCGGATGCGGGTGTCGTCCGCGACCCGGCCGCCGTCCAGCGGCACGTTGAAGTCGACTCTTACGAGTACACGCTTACCAGCGACGTCTGCATCGCGAATGGATGCCTTTAGGAAGGTGCTAGCGGCCATCGCCACGCGCGCAGCCAGGAAATGACGAGATCCAGGCGCCGTCAGACAAGGACGCAGGGAGCTCGAATAGCAGCGCTATTCGAGCGACTGAGGACGCCGTATGACGGTGATCTGGGTCCGTCATTTACGGCTGGGCGCTGGGGATGTCCGCTAGCACCTTCCCTGCCAGCTCGACGCAGCGGTTGGAGTAGCCCCACTCGTTGTCGTACCAGCTGATCACCTTCGCCATGCGACCGTCGCCGATCACCATCGTCGACTGCGCGTCGACGATCGAGGAGTGCGGGTCGCCGACGATGTCGGTGGAGACGATCGGGTCCTCGGTGTAGGCGAGGATGCCCTTCAGCGGGCCGTCGGCAGCCTCCTTCAGCGCCGCGTTGATCTGGGCGGGCTCGAGCGGGTCGCCGGTCGTGAAGACGAGGTCGACGGCCGAGCCGGTCGGGACCGGCGCCCGCATCGAGAACCCGTTCAGCTTGCCGTTCAGCTCCGGCAGGACCAGCCCGACCGCCTTGGCGGCGCCGGTCGTGGTCGGGATCAGGTTGAGCGCCGCGGCGCGCGAGCGGCGCGGGTCCTTGTGCGGCATGTCCTGCAGGCGCTGGTCGGCGGTGTAGGCGTGGATCGTCGTCATCAGCCCCTGCTCGATCCCGAACGCCTCGTGCAGCACCTTGGCCAGCGGGGCAAGGCAGTTGGTCGTGCAGGAGGCGTTGGAGATGACGTGATGGCTCGCCGAGTCGTAAGCGGAGTCGAAGTTGACGCCAAGGGCGACGGTGACGTCCGGTTCGGTCGCCGGAGCGGAGATGATCACCTTCTTGGCGCCGGCCTCGAGGTGCTTCGCGGCGTCCTCGCGCTTGGTGAAGAGACCGGTCGACTCGATCACGACGTCGACGCCCAGATCGCCCCAGGGCAGCGCGGCGGGATCGCGCTCGGCGAGCACCTTCAAGTCCTTGCCGTCGACGCTGAGCCCGCCCTCGGAGACCTCGACCTCACCCGGGAAGCGACCGAGGATCGAGTCGTACTTGAGCAGGTTGGCCATCGTCGCCGTATCGACCAGGTCGTTGACCGCGACGAACTCGAGGTCGGCTCCGGCTGCCTGCGCCGCCCGAAAGACGTTGCGCCCGATCCGCCCGAAACCGTTGATGCCGACCTTCACTGCCATTGAGTCAACCCTCCTGGGAGTCGTTTTGGGAGATGTGTCGATGTTATGGACCGACGTTCGCCGGCCGCAGTCGTCTGCTTAATCGGTACCGATCGTGATCTCGATCTCGTACCCGTCCGGGTCCTTGAGGAAGGCCGAGTACGAGCCGGAGCCGTAGGAGCGTCGTTCGCCCGGCTCGGAAACGCTGACGCCACCGGCGTTCATGCCCTTTTCCCAGGCCGCCTTGACGGCGACGATGCCGAGGCCGGAGAAGCTGAGTAGCCCGAAGCCCGCCTTGGGCTCGTGGTGGGACGAGATGAAGAAGACCGGTTTGGCGATGCCCCAACCAACGGTTTCGTCCTCCTCGAAGTGGCGCCGCCAGCCGAGGGGCGCGAGCAGCGAGTCGTAGAACGACGCGCTCCGCTCGAGGTCGGACACCTCCAGTAGAACGTGATGCAGCATTCGGACAGGGAGGCTATAGGGGCGGGCGGATCAGCCGCCGCGCGGTGTCCAGCGGAAAAAGCGGATTGCCAGAAGCAGGCCGGCAACGCCCCAGATCGCGACCACGGCGAGATTCCCCCAATCGACGCCGGAGCCACCGCCGCTGGGCATGTAGGCGGCGAAGAGAGCCTCGAAGAAATCGCGCACCGGGAAGTGGTTGGCGAAGTCGACGACGCCGTCGGGGAGCTCGTCTTCGGGGATGAAGACGCCGGAGAGGAAGTAGAGCGGCAAGAGCAGCGCGTTGACGATCGGCGCGGCGGCGTCCTGGGAGGGAATCGCCGCGGTCAGGGCGATGCCGAGACAGCAGAAGGCGGCGCTGCCGATGGCGAGCACGATAACCAGCTCGGGCAGCTGCCCCCAGGGGATCGCGACGCCGTAGAGGACGCGGCCAATCGCCGCGATCAGCACCAGCATCATCAGGGCGACGACGATCGAGTTACCGACGCGGCCGGCGATGAAGACCCAGGCCGGCATCGGCGTGCCCCGGCCCCGCTTCAGGCGGCCGTCCTCGCGGGCGATCACCAGCGACATCGCCAGCGACTGCATCGTCGCCGAGATCACCGCGACGGTGATGATCGCCGGCACGTAGTAGGCGGTGGTCTCGATCCCGCCGTGCACGTCGATCGTTTGATCGCCGAAGACGGTGGCGAAGATCAGCAGCAGGATCACCGGGAAGCCGACGGTGAAGAAGACCGCGGCGGGATTGCGCCAGAACGCCTTCTGGTCGTAGCGGAACTGATGGGCGACAAGGCCAAGCGCTCTCATCGGCCCTCCTCCCCGGCCTCCGCGGTGAGCGAGAGGTAGACGTCCTCGAGACTGGGGCGGGTCACTTCGAGGCCCTCCAGCTCCAGGCCCTGCTTCAGGGCTCGCTCGGTCAGCTGGTGCAAATCAGCGACCGGGGTGGTCGTGCTGACGGAGATCTGCTCGCCGTCCAGCTGATAGCTGATCGTCGTCGGCAGCCGGTCGCGATCACCGAGGTCCGCGGGCGTGCCGGCGGCGACGATCTCGCCACCGGCTATGACCATCACCCGGTCGGCGAGCCGCTGCGCCTCGTCCATGTAGTGGGTGGTGAGGAAGACGGTCTTGCCGAGGTCGCGCAGACCGGCGATCGTCTCCCAGGCCTGGCGGCGCGCCGAGGGGTCGAAGCCGGTGGTCGGCTCGTCGAGGAAAAGCAGCTCGGGGTCGCCGATCAGCGCCATGCCGACGTCGAGGCGGCGCTGCTGGCCACCGGAGAGGCTGCGGGCGCGGTCGTCCGCCTTGCCGGCGAGGCCGACCAGCTCGATCACCTCGTCGACCGGCCGCGGCGCCCGGTAGTAGCCGGCGTAGAGGCCAAGTGACTCGCGCACGGTCAGGTAGGGATCGAGCCGGCAGCTCTGCAGGACGATGCCGATCCGCTCGCGCCATGCACGGCCGCCGCGCTGCGGGTCCTCGCCCAGAACCGAGACCTCCCCCCCACTGCGCTTGCGGTACCCCTCGAGAATCTCAACCGTCGTCGTCTTACCCGCGCCGTTGGGCCCGAGGAAGGCAAAAACCTCGCCACGCTGCACCTCAAGATCGATCCCCCGCACGGCCTCAAAATCGCCATAGCTCTTCCGCAGTCCGCGAATTGAGATGACGGAATCAGCCAAAGCCGGGCGATTCTATGGATGCCCAGCAAAGGACCCGGTTGGGCCCTGGGGCGGAGCTTCTGTGAGACGACGCTCGGGTCTCCCGGCATCTCGTGACCGAGCGGGCGTCGGTAGGGCCTCCGAACGTTTTGCGCCGCTGGCCCAAAGACAATCTCGGACGGCAACCAACGATCCAGCCAGTCAGGCGAGTGAGGAGGCCCTACCGACGCCCGCCCCTTCAAGGTGAAGCCGTACCTACCCAACCTCAGTATCGCGATGCTTGAGATGCACCACCACGTCCTCGCGCCCCTCGAGCTCGCGTCGAATCCGGTCGGCGACGGTGATCGAGCGGTGGCGGCCGCCGGTGCAGCCGACCGCGATCGTCAGGTGGCTCTTGCCCTCGGCCACGTAGGCGGGGACGAGGAAATCGAGCAGCGGCAGCAGCCGCCCGTAGAACTCGCCGGCCTGGGTTCCCGACTCGACGTAGTCGCGCACCCGTTTGTCGAGCCCGGTCAACGGCCGCAGGTCGTCGACGTAGTGTGGGTTGGGCAGGAAACGAACGTCGAGGGTGAGGTCGGCGTCGTGCGGCGGCCCGTTCTTGAAGCCGAAGGTGAGCAGGGTCAGCGCCATCTTGCCGGTCTCGTGGTGGTCGAGCATGTCCTCGGCGATCCGTCGCCGCAGCATTGCCCCGGTCAGGTTGCCGGTATCCATCACCACGTCGGCGCGCTCGCGCAGCGGCGCCAGCATCGCTCGCTCGGCGCGGATACCGTCGACGATCCGCCCTTCCGGCGCCAGCGGGTGGCGGCGACGGGTCTCCTTGTAGCGATCGACCAGTGTCTCCTCATCGGCCTCGAGGAAGAGGACAGTCGGTTTGAGGCCCTCGGCCTCGAGGTCGTCGAGCACCTGCAAAAGGTCGTCGAAGTAGTCGCCGCCGCGCACGTCGGAGACGACCGCGGCGCACTCCACCCCGCTGCCCTCGTGGCGGAAGAGCTCGCCGAGACTGCCGATCATCCGCGGGGGCAAGTTGTCGACGCAAAAGTAGCCGCCGTCCTCGAAAACGGCGATCGCTTCCGACTTGCCCGCCCCGGAGTGGCCGGTGATGACGACCAGCTCGACCTCGCGGCCGCGACCCCCGCCGTCGCTCTCAGCCTCCAGTTTCGCCGCTTCTCCTGTGCTCGCCATCAGCCGGTCCTGTTCAGTTGCTCGTGGATCTCACGGGCTACCTTGCCAGGCACGCCGGGCACCATTTCGAGTTCCTCGCGGCTGGCGGCGAGGAAGCGCTCCGGAGAGCCGAAATGCTGCAGCAGGGCGCGCTTGCGGACCGGCCCGATGCCCTTCAGCTCGTCGAGCACCGAGGCCGTCATCGCCTGGTCGCGGCGGCCGCGGTGGTGATCGATCGCAAAGCGGTGCGCCTCGTCGCGCACACGCTGCAAGAGCTTCGAGGCCTCCGAGTCGGCGGCGAGGTCGATCGGCTCCGAGCGACCCGGCACGTAGACCTCCTCCTCGCGCTTGGCGAGGCTGATCACGGTGACGCCGCGGTCGACGAAGGGCTTCAGCGCCCGCATCCCCGCGGCGAGCTGGCCCTTGCCGCCGTCGATCATGATCAGCGCGGGCATGGCGGAGAAGCTGGCGTCGCGCTTGCTGTCGTGCGGCGAGAGGTCGACCTGCTCGAGGTAGCGGTTCATCCGCCGCCCCAGGACCTCTTCCATCGAGGCGAAGTCGTCGGGACCGTCGCCGCGCCCCTCGCCGCTTTCACCACGCACGCGGAAGCGTCGGTAGTCGGCCTTCTTGGTCGCACCCCCCTCGAACACGACCATCGAGGCAACGGTGTGCTCGCCCCCGATGTTGGAGATGTCGAAGCCCTCGATCCGCACCGGCAGGTCGGCCATGCCGAGCGCGTCGCGCAGGCTGGCCAGCGACTCGACCCGGCGCTGGCGGCGGTGCTCGCGCCGCAGCCGGTCCTGGTCCAGAGCGAGCTTGGCGTTGCGCTCGGCCAGCTCGCGCAAGCGGCGCTTGTCGCCGCGTTCGGCCACCCGCACCTCCACCGCGCTTCCCCGCCGCTCACTCAGCGCCGCTTCCAGCAGCTCTGCGCGCTCGCTCAGGTAGGGACCGACGATGACCGTGCGCGGCATCGCCGGCGAGGCCGCGTAGTACTGGCCGACGAACTCCTCGGCCACCTCGGCGAGGTCGCGTTCGGCCTGGTTGTCGAGGTAGAAGCTCTGTCGCTCGGCAAGGATCCCGTCGCGCACTTGGAAGACCTGGGCGTTGGCGTCCTGCCCCTCGGCGGCGATGCCGATCAGGTCGGCCGTACCGACCGTGCCGCCGGCCACCCGCTGGCGCTCGAACAGCGACTGGATTGCCCTGAGGCGGTCGCGGTGCAGGGCCGCTCGCTCGAACTCGCGCGCCGCTGCCGCCGTCTCCATCTTCTCCTGCTCATCGGCCTCGACCTGGCGGTAGCGGCCGGAGAGGAAATCGACGATCGCGTCGATGTTGCGGCGGTATTCCTCGCGGCTGACGTAGCCCACACAGGGCGCCCCGCAGCGCTTGATGAAGTAATCGAGGCAAGGACTGCCGGAGCGGCGGCCGGGCTCCTTGCCCTCGCAGGTGCGGAACTGGAAGAGCTTGCCGAGCAGGTCAAGGGTCTCGCGCACCCGCTTGGCGCTGGAGAAGGGGCCGAAGTAGGCGCGGCCCGGCCGGTGCTTCTCGCGGGTGAAGTAAACGCGCGGGTAGTCCTCGTCGAGGCTGACGCAGACGTAGGGGTAGGACTTGTCGTCGCGCAGGCGGATGTTGAAGCGGGGGCGGTGACGCTTGATGAAGGTCTGCTCGGTCAGCAGCGCCTCGGCCTCGGTCGAGGTGACCAGGCACTCGATCCGGTCGACGCGGGAGGTGAGCCGGCCCTCGCCGCCGGCCGAGAAGTGCGAGGCGACCCGCTTGCGGATCGAGCGCGCCTTGCCGACGTAGAGCGTCTCACCGTCGGCCGCATGGAAGAGGTAGACGCCGGGCGCGTCGGGCAGCTCACGGCGCTGCTGGGCGATCCGTTCCGCCCGCGAGAGCTCGCTCTTGCCGTTGCCTTCGCTCACCGATCAAAGAGTAGGCTCCTGGCCACCCGGCCAAAGTCACCCGCCGGTGAAGACTTCCCAGACCCACGGAGAGCGAGATGACCCCCGAGACCCTGACCAGCGCCCCGCCAGAGCTGAACACGCTTCGCATCGAGATCGACGCTGAGATCGCCACCCTCACCCTCGACCGCCCCGACGCCTTCAACGCGATGAGCCCGGAGATGATCGGCGAGATGACCGTCGCCTTCGCCTGGCTCGCCGACCGGGCGCCGATCCGGGCGCTGATCATCACCGGCTCCGGCAAGGCCTTCTGCGCCGGCGGCGACGTCACCTGGTTCCAGCGCGGGGTCGAGAGCGACGAGATCGACCTGCCCTCGGAAGTGCGCCGCGGCGCCGAGGCGCTGCACGCCGCGATCGTCGACCTGCGCCGGATCCCCTGCCCGGTGATCTGCGCCGTCAACGGCCCGGCCGCCGGCGCCGGTTTCTCGCTGGCGCTTGCCTGCGACATCCGCATCGCCTCCGAGGCCGCCTTCTTCGCCCCCGCCTACGGGCGCATCGGCGCCTCCCCCGACGGCGGCATGACCTACTTCCTGCCCCGCGTCGTGGGACCGAGCCGGGCGCTTGAACTGCTGCTCGAAGACCCCAACATGAAGGCCGAGGACGCTCTCGCCGAGCGGATCGTGGCCGAGGTCGTGGCGCCCGACGCCCTGACGGACGCGGCCCGAGCCAAGGCCGAGAAGCTGGCCGCCAAGGCCCCCCACTACGTGCGCATGGCGAAGACGCTGGCCAACACCAGCATCGAGCACACCCTGACCGAGCACCTGCAGCTGGAGCGCCACGGCATCGCCGACAGCATGGCGACCGAGGACCTGCGCAGCGGCGTCGAGGCCTTCTTCGGCGGCGGCACGCCGGAGTTCCACGGCCGCTGAACCGCGCCCGAATCTGCCCCGTATGCAGTTACAGTCTCCATGCATTCGCCCCCCAGGAAAGGACCCCGCATGAAGAAGCTCGTCGCCTTTCTAGTCCTCGCTCTCGCGGCGCTGGCCCTGGTCGCCTGCGGCAGCAGTGACGACGACAGCACCACCACCGCGACCAGCAACAACGAAGGATCAGCGGAGACCGGCGGTCCGGCCAAGGAAGAAAGCGGTGGCGGCGGAGCGAGCCTCAGGTTCGAAGCCGACCCGGGTGGCGACCTCGCCTACACGACCACCAGCGCCAGCGCCAAGGCCGGCAAAGTGACGATCGACTTCAACAATCCCCAGGCCCTCACCCACGACGTCGCGATCGAAGGCTCGAGCGGCGAGGAAGTGGGCAAGACCGAACTGATCGCCAGTGGCGAAGACTCGACCGTCGTCGACCTCGAACCCGGCACCTACACCTTCTACTGCTCCGTCCCCGGCCACCGCGAAGCCGGCATGGAAGGCACGCTGACCGTCAAGTAGCGACGTGGGTCGCTGGGAGACGACGAGCACACTGGAGGCCGGGGTCACCCCGGCCTCCGTCTGGGGGAAGGCCTACGCGGACGCGGACGCCTGGCCCAAGTGGAACGCCGAGATCAAACGCGCCAGCCTCGACGGCCCGCTGGCCCTCGGAGCCACAGCGAAGATCGTCTTCGGCACCGGCTTGAGCCTGCGCTTCAGGGTCGTCGAGTTCGAGGACGGCCGCCTCTTCACCGACGAGTCCCGCCTCCCCGGCGCCCGCATGGGCCACCGCCACCTGGTCGAGCGGACCGCGACCGGCAGCCGCCTCACCAACACCATCTACGTCGAGGGTCCGCTGGCGCCACTGTGGCGTCGGATCATGGGCCCGGCCGCGGCGCGAACCCTGCCAGGCGCCCAGCGCGCGGTAGTCGAGCTGGCGGAAGCCGCCTAAGCGGGCGGTGCCATCACGCGGGTGACGCTGTCACCGACGAAGCACGGCTTCTCGTTGCCATCGACCTCGAGGGTGAAGCGGGTGACGACCTCGTACCAGCCGCCGCCCTTCTCGTCGACCGAGACGACCTCGGCGCGGCCGCGGACCTTGGCGCCGACGGGGACCGGGGCGGGAAAGCGGATCTTGTTCCAGCCGTAGTTGACGCCGAGGGCGAAACCGGTGGCGGAGATCAATTCCTTGCGGAAGCCGTCGACCAGCGAGAGAGTGAGGTTGCCGTGGGCGATCGTGGTGCCGAAGGGGCTCTCCGCCTTGGCCCGCTCGACGTCGACGTGGATCCACTGGTCATCGCCGGAGAGCTCGGCGAAGGTATCGATGTCCTCCTGGGTGACGGCGCGCCACTCGCTCGGCCCGATCTCCTGCCCAAGCAGGGCCTGCATGCCCTCGACACCCTGTACGGCGACACTCGACATCGCCGCCCAGTCTAGTCGGAAGGACCGGCCAGGGCCTAGGATCGGACCGTGCCGTTCACGCTCAGGAACCTCAAGCAGGACCTGGAGGACGTCGGGTCCAATTTCGACGGCGCCCCCGACCTCGAGTTCCGCCTCGCGACCAAGGCACTCGAGCTCGAGCAATCCGGACTGGGCTACCAGCGGATCCCGCCCGGCTATCGCTTCCCGTACGGCCACACGCACGAGAAGCAAGAGGAGGTGTACGTGGTCCTGCGCGGGAGCGGACGGATGAAGCTCGACGACGAGATCGTCGAGCTCAAGGAATGGGACGCGGTGCGCGTCTCACCCGGTACGTGGCGAGGCTACGAGGCCGGGCCCGAGGGCCTCGAGATCCTCGTCATCGGCGCGCCCAATCTCGGCGAGGACCCGCGCGACGACGTGCAGGGCCAGCGCGACTGGTGGGCTGAGTAGCGCCTCACGCCACCAGCCTCACTTCGAACGACGGCGTTGCGATCGCTCCAACACCACCGAGCAGGGCGAGGATTCGGGTGACGTAGGCCTGGGTCTCGGGGATCGCCGGGACGCAGTTGCAGGCTTCGACCGGGGCGGGGCCGGCGTTGTAGGCGGCGAGGGCGAGCTGGGGGGAGCCGAACTGATGGAGCAGGTCCGACATCAGGTGGGCCTCAGCGTCGATCGCGGCGACCGGGTCAAAGGGGTCGTCAAGTCCATAAGCTGCGGCCGTGGAGGGAATGAACTGGGCGATGCCCTGAGCGCCAGCCGAAGAGCTCGCATAGGGATTGAAGTTCGACTCGGCCATCAGTTGTGCCGCGAGCAAGGCGGCCGAGACGTTCCAGCGAGTTGCCGAGCGCAGCAGTGGCATGCGGAAGCGCGCCGGAACGAAGCCGGGCAGGCCTTCGCCACCCGAAAAAGAGCCGTCTCCTCCACTCACAGAAAAGGAGCCACCGCCAGCGGAGACTGCGTTCCCCGCCGGCGAACACGGCGGCGGGCCGGCGTCGTAGCCGTAGTGCCAGGCCTCCCAGCTGTAGCGCTGCACGAAGCCGAAGTGGCCGGCGTTGGCAGCCAGCCAGCCGTAGGCGGTTTCCGGGCCGAGGTCGAGCTCGGTGGCGCAGCGATGCAGCGAGTGCCCGGGCGGCGCCACCCAGGTTGGGTCGGGATGAGCGGCAAAAAGCGCCGCCTGTTCGGCATCGGAACGAAAAGCGGAGTTGACGATCAGAGCGAGGCCAGCCTGACTTGCGGCCGCAGCCATGCGATCGAAGGCGGCGGCGACGTCAGGCCTCATTCCGTGGCCTTGTCGATCGACGAGCGGTCCGCTGTAGCCACCGCCGGTCGCCGTCGCGGTGGGCGCTTCGCTTGGCCGACCAGATGGCGCACCGGCTTCTGCCAGCGCCGATACCTGCGTGCGCGAGCCCTCGCTTCCGAGCTCGAGCTTGGCGAGAACCACGGCCTTGACCCGGACCGGCGCGAACGAACCCCGGTCTGGAAAGGAGATTCCCAGCCGCGCCGCCGACACACCGTTCGCCCGCGCCGCATCGACCGCCGCCGCCTGGGCTCGCGCCAGATAGAGGGCCTTCTCGAGATGCCGCGGATTGGGCAGGCCGTTTGGCAAGCGCCCCGGCGAAAGCAGTCGTGGAAGGTCGTCCCGCATCGACCGCGCCGCCGAGATCGCGGCCAAGTCAGCCGCCCGCTGCGCCCTCCCCTTGCCGCTGATCGCAGCCGCGATCGCGACCAGTGCCGACGCCGCCACGATCAGAGCGAACGCGCCGCCAAGCGCAAGCGGCAATGCCTGACCCCTCTCTCCCTCTGCTTCCATGGCACCAGGCTGGCGATCACAGGCGCGCGCGTGGTGCGCCGAGGCACACGGATTCCGCGCATCTCAGACCGAACCTTCGGGCACTCGAGGCCGTAGTCCGTGTAGCCAGAGCCAACCGAGGAGACCTGATGACGCACCCACTGATGCTTCACCGTCCCAAGCCCCGGCATCTCGCTGTCGGGATGTTGCTCGCAATCGCACTTCTGCTGGTCGCGGCGGCCGCCCCGCACAGCTTTGCCGCCAAGCCAAGCAAGCGAGTCGCCGCCGAGACGGAAAGCCCAGCGCTCGGCAAGACAGTGCTGACGACGACGAAGGGGCGCACCCTCTACAGCCTCAGCGCCGAGACGAACGGCAGGTTCATCTGCACCTCGTCCTGCCTCTCGACCTGGCACCCGCTCTTGGTCCCGACGGGGGTACGGCCGACTGGACCGGTCAAGCTCGGCACCATCGAGAGGCCGGAAGGCGGCACCCAGGTCACCTACAAAGGGCGCCCGCTCTACCGCTTCAGCGGCGACGGCAAAGCCGGGCAGACGAACGGCGAGGGGATCAAGGACGTCGGCACCTGGCACGCGGCAAGCCCGCCTCAGAAAGCAGCCGAACCCGCTCCGCAGCCACAGCCGGAAAACCCCTACCCCTACGGCGCCTACTAGCGTGAGCGAACGGCTTTGATCGTCTGCTGCAGCGTCGCGCGGGCGTCGTGGTGGGGCATCCAGTGCAGCTTGCGGCGAGCGCGGGTCGTATCCATCAGGACGGGACGCCGCACCGCCTCGATCCAGGCCGCCTCGTCGGGAAGAAACGGCATCAGCGAGACCGCCTCGGCAGCAACTCCGACCGCCAGATGCGGGGCCGGCACCGAGTGCCAGCCCAGAGCATGCGCAAGGTCACTGATCGTCAGCTGGCCGGGGCCGGCGAGGTTGTAGACGCCGGGCGGGCCGTGGCCGAGGACGGCCGCGGTGAGCGCGGCGGCGACGTCATCGTGGTGGACGAGCTGGAAGGGCACACCGGGATCCGGCAGGACCGGCCGCAGCTCGGGCACCTTGCCCAAGGCCCAGCGCAGCGGCCCCGGGATCCTCTGCCCCATCGCCAGCAGCGGGATCAGGTCGAGCAGCAGCGTCGCTTCGGGTCCGGCGACGATGCAGGGACGGAAGACGAAGGCCTCGGTGTGGGAGTCGAGCAGCGCCTGCTCGAGCTCGGCCTCGACCGCGGCCTTGTGCGCCGAGTAGGGATGGCGCGAGGTGCCGCGCACCGGCTCTTCCTCGTCGAGCAGGGCAGGCATGCCGCGGTGAAAGCCGTAGGCGGCAACTGAGGAGGTGTAGACGAGCCGCTTCGCCCCCGCCGCAGCGGTCGCCTCGAAGACGTTGCGCGAGCCGTTGAGGTTGACCTCACGGCTGGCGCTGTCGCCGGCGACGATCGCGAAAGCGAGGTGGACGACGACGTCGGCGTCCTCGACCAACGATTCGACCGCCTCGCGGTCGAGCACGTCGCCGCGCCGGTATTCGGTCTTCTCCCAGCCATGGCCGGCGAGGTCGAACGGCCGCCGCGCCATGCCGACGATCCGGTCGACCTCAGGGACCCGCTCTAGCGAGGAGATGAAGGCGCGGCCGATCTCCCCGGTCGGCCCGGTGACTGCGACGGTCAGCATGCGGCGATTCTGGCGAAATGCAAGCGCCGGGGGCGGCAAGCGCCGGCCGCTGCAGTCAGGCGCTCACGTCGACGATCTCGATCAGGCCCTCGAGACCGTGGAGATCCTTGGCGTTACGCGTGTAAAGAGGGAGATCGTGGGCGAGGGCCGTGGCCGCGATCATCAGGTCGACGGCTCGGCCGCCGCGCGGCTTACGGCCGATTTGGTGGACGGCCGCGTAGAGGACCCCGTAGGCACGGGCACAGGTCGACTCGAAGGGCAAGGCTTCGAGATTCGCCTCGACGAACTGAAGATGGCTTTGGCGACGCGCCCGGGTCAACTCATCGGACGCTGCATACGGGCCCGTGGCAAGCTCGCCAAGCGTCAAGGCCGAGATCGCAACCTCAGGGGGAAACATGTCGGCATCGAGATCGTGAATCTCGACCACGACCGACGTATCGATCAAACCTCGGTCTTCAGTCAACCCAGTAACGAGGCGTAGGGTCCTGATCGACGTAGCGATCGATATCCGCCCGAAGCTCCTCGTAGTCGATGCTGGGCGCACTCTTGAAGGCCGCGATGAGCTGCTTCGTCGGGACAAACTGACGCCGTTTGTACGGCCACAGCTCACCGACCGGCCTGCCATTTCTGGTCACGACGAAGTCCTCGCCCGCGTCCAGTGCTCGCATGATCTCGCCGCTGTTGTTTCGCAGCTCCCTCTGGGTCAGTTTCCGTGTCACCGGACCCAGCGTAGCACGCGTGCGCCGCTGAAATTTCGCTTTCCAAAAGGGTTTTGCGAAGTCGCATCGGCAATCCGCCAGGCGACTCCGGGAGCAGGACGCCAAACAGCGCACGTCGCGCCGCCAGCCAGGCGAGCGGTCGCTTCAGAACGCGGACCGTGAGATCACGCTCATGCAAATCTCGCACCGTGAGGGCGAGGAGGGGACGGCCGGCGGCGAGATCAGCGCGGAGGAGAACGGCACTGGGCTCAACGCCCGGCAGCTGCAGAGCCTCCTGGAAGAGCCCCGGCAGCACGTGCAGCGCGACGACCGCCTCGCGCACGAGCGGCAGCGCCGCAGGCAGCAATTTGAGCCCGTCGGCATTGCCCGGAATCGTGAGATGACACGTGCCACCCCGCGAGGCCACTCGCAGCTCCGGCAGGTGTGCGGTCAGCCGCTCCTCCAGCTCGCGGGCCCCGCTCGAAGCGACCAAGGTGGGCCGCGGCGGCCGGCCACCGACGTCAATCATCAGGCCAGGGCGATCCGGCTCCGACCCCGCGCAGGCGAGCGCTGCGGCGGCGGCCCGCGATCCATCGGCGGAGCCAACCGCCGTGACGAGAACAACGCGACCCCTCATCGACCGGCGGGCCTCGCGTAGCTGCTGCTGCTCACGGCAAGGCGGTCGGCGACCGCCGCGAGCAGCGACGGCGGGAGCAACCGAACGCTCACCTCTCCTCCGCGCACCGCCACCTCGACCCTGCCCTTCGCCCACGCGGGCAGTGACCCTTCGGCCGCGCTCTTTGCCGGCCGCCCCGCGGCGAGCGCCAGCGCCCCGGCCTCGGCCGCGCCGTCGGCCAGGGTCAGCGTGTAGCCGACGAGCAGCAGCTGCAAGGCAACCGCCCCCGCCGCAACCAACAGCGGGATCGCCGCCAGCAGTTCCACCGTCGCCTGACCCCGTTCCCTAGCCATCTCCCAACCCGCTCTCTGCACCGATCATCAAACGCGGCAGCGCCGGCAACAGGCGTGGGACAGCCACCCTTACGGCAACCGCATCGGCATCGCTCACCTGTGCCCCCGAGCGCAGCGCCGGTGGCAGGGCCCGCCGTGCGACCACCTCAGCGTCGCCACCCACAAGCGCCGCCCTGGCGCCGGCCCGCGCCGCTATCGCCGCCGACCAGAACGCCTGTCCGGCAAGCGCCAGCTGTGCCGCCACCAGGACCGCCAGCAGCAGGAATGGGAGCGCCGCGATCAACTCGACCGAGGCGGTCCCTTCCTCCCTGTGGCCTGCGCTGCTGACGATCCGGGGCGGCACGCAGCGACCGTCGCAGGCGCGAACGCGCCCGTGGCGCGTTCAGACGCGCGGTTCAGTCACGCAATCGACCAAGGTCTAGTAGGAGTTGGCGTCGATCCAGATACGCCAGATCGCCGCCACCGAGGCGCCGAGCAGAAGGATCCAGGCCAGGGTGCCGCCGCCAGTCGAGAAGAGCTCGTCGCTGCCGGCGATCAGCAGGGCGAGCATGCCCAGGGCCGCGTAGAGGATCGCCCGTCGCGCATCGGTCAGCGTCGCCAGGGTGAGCTGGTTCTGGCGACCGAGGACGAAGACCATCCAGGCCAGGGCGGCGAGGAAGCCCATCGTGATCGCGGTCAGGATCGCTTCGGCGACGTTGCCGCCGTGGGGCGCAAAGGCCACGGCCAGCGCCAGGACCATGATGATCGCGACATCGCGCAGGACACGCACGGAGAAAGTGTAGTCCCGGGAACCGCCCGCCCGCGGCAATTCCTACTTGCTCGACATGATCACGATGCCGAAGACGACGGCGGCCAGCGTGACCAATCCTGCCAGCGCCGCCAGCGTCGCCGCCGCCCCGGCCGCGAACGGGCGCTCGTTACGACTGAGGTCGGCGAAGCGGGCGACGCCCCAGATCGCCACCGAGAAGACGACGGTGATGCCGACGCCCGCAACCACCGAGGCGATCACCGTCTCCAGCAGATCCTTGGTCTCGACCACCACCGCCATCGCTAGCCCGCCGGGACCGGACCGCCCTCGCGCGAGCGCCGGGCAAAGACCACGGCGATCAGCGAGAGGGACATCAAGGTGACGAGGACCGGGCCGAGCGCGCCTTCGCCGAAGATCGCGGTCAGGCCATAGGCGAGCGCGCCGATCGCGGCCGCCGCCGGCAGGGTCAACAGCCAGGCGGTGACGATGTTGCCGGCCACCCCCCAGCGCACCGCCGAGACGCGCTTGCCGGCACCGGCTCCCATGATGCCGCCGTTGATCACGTGTGTGGTCGAGAGCGGGAAGCCGAAGTGGGTCGAGGCGAGGATCACGGCGGCGCCCGCGCCCTGCGAGGAGAAGCCCTGGGCGGCGTCCATCTTGATGATCCGCGTGCCGGTGGTGCGGATGATCCGCCAGCCGCCGCTGTAGGTGCCCAGCGCGATCGCGGTCGCCGAGGTGACGATCACCCAGAGCGGCGGGTCCGCGTCCGCGCCCAGGGTGCCGTTGGCGACAAGCGCCAGGGTGATGATGCCCATCGTCTTCTGCGCGTCGTTGGTGCCGTGGGCAAGCGCCAGCAGGCTGCTGGAGATGATCTGGCCGTAACGGAAACCACGGGTCACCGTACCGGGGCGCTGCTTGCCGACGATCCGGTAGACGAGCCCGATCGCAACGCCGGCGACGACGAAGGCGAGGATCGGCGCGATCACGGCCGGGATCAGCACCTTGCCGACGAGTCCGTCGGCCAGCACGGCGTCGAAGCCGGCAGCCGCGACCGCGGATCCGACCACGCCGCCGATCAGCGCGTGCGAGGAGCTCGAGGGCAGGCCGAAGGACCAGGTGATCAGGTTCCAGGCGATCGCCCCGATCAGGCCGGCGAAGACCACGGTCGGCGTGACCACAGCCGAGTTGACGACGTCGTTGGCGACGGTCGCGGCGACAGAGATCGAGATGAAGGCGCCGGCGAAGTTGAGCAGCGAGGCGACTCCGATCGCGACCTGGGGCCGCGCCGCGCCAGTCGAGATCGAGGTGGCGACGACGTTGGCGGTGTCGTGGAAGCCGTTGGTGAAGTCGAAAGCGAGCGCCGTTCCAACGACGATGACCAAGATCACGTCCGAACTCATTACCGGCCACCCACAAAGCCCAAGCTGGGATGAGGAGTTCGAGGCGTCGCCAGGCAAGGACGCAGGGAGCGTGGCGTGCTCCGCACGCGAGCGACCGAGGACGCAGCATGGCGGCGCCTCGCACTCCTCATGAGTTCTTGATGACGATGCCCTCGAGAATCTGCGCCGCCGTCTCGGTCGCGTCGATCGCGTTCTCGAGCACGGCGAACATGTCCTTCCAGCGGATCACCACCATCGGGTCGATCCCGTTCGAGAAAAGCGAGGCGACGGCGTCGCGGGAGATCCTGTCGCCGTCGTTCTCGAGCCGGTGGATCTCGATCCAGTACTTGTCGAGGTCCTTGAAGTCACGCAGGTGCTCCAGCCCGGCGGCGAGCTGCTCACAGGCTGCGACCAGCACTTTGGTCAGGTCCTGGGCCTGCGACATCGGCGCCTCGATCTTGTAGAGGCCGAGCAGGTCGGCGGCCTCCTCGGTGTAGTCGACGATGTCGTCCATCTGGGTCGCCAGCCCGTAGATGTCCTCGCGGTCGATCGGCGTGACGAAGGTCGAGTTGAGCCGTTTGATGATCGCGTGGGTGATCCGGTCACCCTCCTGCTCGGCGTCGAAGACCTGTTTCGAGAGATCGCCGGAGTCGGGCCAGGTGCCCATCATCTGGTCCAGCAGCCGCGATGCCTTGACGGTGTTCTCGCCGGCCTCGATGAAGAGATCGAAGAAGGTCCGATCGCGGGGCAGGAGAGAGAGGCGCGGCACTGGGCCAATCCTATTGATCGCGGCGGGCAGTGATCGCGTGGCTTTGAGTTCAGCCGGGGATTGCGGCGAGCTGCTCCGCGGCTCGGGCCGCGTGACGCTCGCGCATCTCCTCCTGGACGCTGCGCCGCTGGCCGTTGGCGGGATTCAGGCGGGTCCACTCACCCCCTGCATCGAGCTCCCAAGCATTGGCGTTGTCGGCGAAGCAGCGCTCGAGTACGTCGAGCAACTCGGCCCGCAGCGCCGGGTCTTCGACCGGCGTGACCAGCTCGACCCGGCTGTCGAGGTTGCGAGGCATCAGGTCGGCAGAGCCCACCAGCACCCGCGTCTGCTCGCCGCGCTGGAAGGCGTATACACGCGAGTGCTCGAGGAAGCGGCCGACGATCGAGACGACGCGGATGTTCTCGGAGACGTCCGGGACCCCAGGCCGCAGGCAGCAGATCCCGCGCACGTTGAGATCGACCCGCACCCCCGCCCGCGAGGCCTCGTACAGCGCCCGGATGCAACCTGCGTCGACCAGCGAGTTCATCTTCAAGGTGATCCGCGCCTCTTCGCCGGCTTCGTGCGCGGCCACAGTCGCCTCGATCTCCTCGACGATGCGGTCGCGCATCGTCGTCGGCGAGACCAGCACCTTGCGGTACTCGGCCGGGCGGCCGTAGCCGGTGAGGAAGTTGAACATCTCGGCGACGTCGGCGCCGATCTCCGGGTCAGCGGTGAAGAGGCCGAAGTCGGTGTAGAGGCGGGCCGTCTTGGGGTGGTAGTTGCCGGTGCCGATGTGGACGTACTCGCGCACCCGGTCGCCTTCACGGCGGGCGACCACGATCGCCTTCACGTGCGTCTTCAAGCCGGGGATGCCGTAGACGACGTGGACGCCGGACTCCTCCAACGACTTGGCCCAGTGGATGTTGGCCTCCTCGTCGAAACGGGCCTTCAGCTCGACCATGCAGACCGCCTGCTTGCCGCGTTCGGAGGCGCGGATCAGCGATGGCACCAATGGCGAGTCGTCGCTGGTGCGGTACACCGTCTGCTTGATCGCCAGCACGTCGGGGTCGGCGACCGCCTGCTCGACGAAGCGCTCGACCGAGCTGGCGAAGGAATCATATGGATGGTGGACGAGCAGGTCTTCATGGCGGATCGCCGCGAACATGTCGCAGGGCTCGTCGTCCTCGCCGAGCAGGCGCGGCTGGGTGACCGGGGTCCAGGGCGCGTAGCGCAGCTCGGCGTGTCCCGGGACATCAGCGACCGCGGTCAGGTCGGCAAGGTCGAGGAGGCCGTTGACGTCGTAGACCTCGCGGTCCTCGAGGCGGAGCGCGTCGATCAGCTGCTGGCGCAGCTTCACGTTCATCCCGGCGGCTATCTCCAGGCGCACGACCTCGCCGAAGCGACGGCGGCGGATCTCGTCCTGGACCGCCTGCAGCAGGTCGTCAGCCTCGTCGGAGACGGTGAAGTCGGCGTCGCGGGTGACCCGGAAGTAACCGTGATCGACCACTTCGGTGCCGGGGAAGAGGGCATCGAGGTTGGCGGCGATCACCTCCTCCAGTGGGACGAAGGTCTTGCCGCCCTCGCCGACCGGCAGGAAGCGCCCGAGCAGCTCCTTCGGCACCTTGACCCGGGCGATGATCTCGCTGCCGCTCTCGGGGTCGCGCAGCAGCACGCCGAGGCTGAGCGAGAGGTTGGAGATGTAGGGAAAGGGCCGACCCATCCCGATCACCAGCGGGGTCAGCGCCGGGAAGACCTGCTCGTGGAAGCGGGCGTCGATCTCGCGCCGCTCCTCCTCGCTGGCCGACTCGAGCGAGACGATGCGGATCCCCTCTTCCTCCAGGGCGGGGCGCAGCTTGCCCTCGAAGCGAGCGTGCAAGCGCTTGTCGAGCTCCAGCACCCGCGCCTGGATCGCGTCGATCTGCTCACCGGGCCGCAGCCCGTCGGGGCCTCTAGCGTCGATCCCGGCATCGAGCTGCTCGAACAGACCGGCGACCCTGACCATGTAGAACTCGTCGAGGTTGGAGGCGTAGATCGCGCAGAAACGGATCTGCTCCAGCAGCGGCACGGCGGGATCCTCGGCGAGTTCCAGCACCCGCTGGTTGAAGTCGAGCCAGGAGAGCTCGCGGTTGAAATAGAGGGCGGGATCGTCGATGGATTCATCGTACCCGTGGGGCACATTGATCCCGCCTGCTCAAGCCGCGCGCACGGAGGCACCGGCGCTTTCGACTTCGACCACCTCAGAGGTGGGTGAAAGCCGGTTGCTTGAATCAGTGCCGAGGGCGCGACGGTAGCCGGCCGCTAGCTGCTCCATGGCGCGAACCCAGGAGCGCTCACGGACAGCGCGAACGGCGGAGGCGCCGAGGTGGCGGCGCAGCAGTGGCGAGGCCGCCAGCTGCAGGACCGTGCCGGCGATGTGGTCGGCGTCAGCCTGGCAGAGCATGCCGGTGTGGCGATTCTCGACCAGTGAGGCGGGGCCACCCTCGGCGACTGCGACGACGGGGAGGCCGCTGGCGGCGGCCTCGAGCACCACCTGCCCGTATGTATCAGTGGTCGAGCAGAAGAGAAAGATGTCGGCGCTGGCGTAGGCGCTGGCCAGGTCCTCTCCGTCGAGCCAACCGAGGAAGGTCGCGTGCTCGCCGAGGCGTATTCGCAGCTCGTCCTCCTCCGGTCCTCCGCCGGCGAGCAGCAGGTGCAGCCGCGGGTCGGCTCTGCGAGCCCGCAGGAAGCTCTCTGCCAGCAGGTCAACGCCCTTCTCACGGGTGAGGCGGCCGGCGTAGAGGACCTTGACCTCCCCGGGGAAATCGGCGCGGGCAGCCTTGCCGGAATCGAAACGCCCGACGTCGACGCCGCGCTCCCAACGGCCGAGGCAATCCGGCTCGACCCCGAGCGCGAGCAGCGAGCGGTCCGCCGCCGGGCTCGGCGAGAGGACCAGCGAGGGCGCCCCGTAGAAGGCGCCAAGGGCAGCTTTTGCCATCGCTTCGACGCCGCCGTCGCCGCTGCGCAAGCCGGCATAGGCAGCCAACTCAGTGTGGTAGCTGGCGATCAGAGGCGTGCCGGCAATCCGGTTGAGCAGCGTCGCCGCGATCCCCGCCGGGCCGGGAGCGGTGACGTGGACGGCGTCGTAACGACCCTCGGCGAGAGTCTCGGCCAGACCCGGCAGGCCGGGGACGCCGACGCTCATGCCCGCGTAAAAGGGAACCTCGAGCTCGGCGGCGGCCGGCAGCCGGCGGTCGACGCCGGCATCGGTGCCGACCACCTCGACCTCAAAGCCCGGCACGCCGAGCTCACGGACCTTCTCGATCGTCGCGGTAACCCCGTGGGTGGCCCCGATCCCGTCGGCGATCAGGGCAATCCGGGGCCGCTCCCCCGCCCGGCTCGCAAGCTTCGCCTTCTCGGCACCGAGGAAGCTGATCGCGGGCACGTAAGGCACCGCTGGTACCACCGCGTCGAAGAGGTCGCTGAAAGCCGCTCCCAGATTGCCTGCGCCAACGGCCTCGGCGCCACTGGCGATCGCCCCGCGCAGCCGGCGCTCGTGGGTACGGCGGGCGCGCCGGTACAGGTCGGCGTGGGAGAAGTCCTCTGCCTGCAGATAGGCGAGCAGCTCCGGCCCACGCAGATCGAGCTCAACCGAGCGCAGCCAAGCCTCGAGCAGTGCCCGGGCGTCGTCTGGCCCGATGTCGGCGGCGACCTTGCCCTCGCGAGCGGCGCCCTCGCTGATCGCCCGTTGGGCGATCTTCAGCACGGCGGCGGGATCGGGCGCCCTCTCTGCACCCGATCCGCCGAGGGCGCGCGTCGCCAACGCCATCGCTGCGTGCGCCCACTTGGCCGCGCTGCCCTGCTGGCCGCCTCCCTCAGCGTCGCCAACCCGTATCCGGCGCAGAAACTCTTCCGGCGTGGCGGCCGCGGGCACCTCGGTGAAGGTGCGGCCGATATCCACGCCGGCGTGATCGTCGGAGCCGCCGATCCCGGTCCCGCCGTGGGTCTCGATGTAGATCGCCGCCGGCATGTTGAGCTCGGCCGCGCGCGAGCCGTTGCGCACCTCCCAGATCGGAAAGAGCTCAGTGAGGCGGCGACGGTGCCGCGGGGTAAGCGGCGCATCGACGTTGAAGAACGGGTGCGCAAGCGCGCAGGTGATCTCGTTCTCGGCAAGGTATGCGGCGCAGGCTTCGACATCGCCGGCATGTGCCTGCAGCCACTCGTGGTCTCCGGGAGTGATCCCGTAGCAGAGGACGTGAACCGCTTGGGGCTCGCCGGCGAAGCGAGCGGTCAGCTCCTCGGAGACGAAGCAATCGGCACGATCGGCGAGCTCGAGACAGCCGTCGATCGTGTCGTGGTCGGTGATCGTGACGAAGTCCATCCCCCGCCGCTTGGCCAGGTCGTAGACCTCCTCGGGGGGCGTCGCGCACTCGGGCAAGCCGAGTGAACGCTGAACCCCAAGCCGCGAGAGCTGCGAGGCGGTGGAGTGGCAGTGCATATCTACACGGGAAGTCATCGGTGTCTCCCTGCCTAGTCGTTTCTGTCACCTCCAGGGTTCGGGATTGGCAGGCGAAACGTGTGAACACCCCGAAATCGCCGAGTGAACATCTGGTGACCCACTCACGAAACGCGGATCTTCCATGCCTGACACGGATAATCCGCGTTTCGTCCTAGAGGTTGCGTTCGAGCGCCGCCCAGGTGCCCCTGCTCGCCTCGCGTCGCCAGAGCTCGACGAACTCGCGGAAGAGGCGTTCGCGGCGCTCGCGCAGCAGGACAACTGCCGAGCCGATCCGCGCGGCCTTGCTCAGCATCAGGTCGCAGTCGTGGAGGTCGCCGAGGACGGATTGCAGATCCTTCGCCGCGCGGCGCGCCTGATCGGCCTCCCTGTCGAGACAGGAAGAGAATATCTCGAGCACGTAGCGCAGCCGCTTGGCGGCGATTCGCATGTCGTGCTGCGCTTCGCCCGCGTCAGGGGCAAGGGCCGCATCGGCATGGCCGCGCAGCTCGTCGAGCCGCACGGAAATGATCCGCGCGACGTTGGGCGACAGTGGCCCACCCGGCTCGAGCCCTTCGATCGCACGCGCCTTCACGGGCTCGCCGTCCAATCAGCGTGGCCTTTCACGAGCCGGCCTTCTTGACGAGCTTCCTCAGGCGCCGTCGCAGCTTCTTCAGGCGCTTCGGCGCAACACAAGGAGCGAGTACCCCGTTGGCCTCGCCCTGGCGCACCCGCAGCTCCTCGATCAGCGCAAGGAGCGCGCCGCGGTCCGGCTCTGCCGCTTCTTCGAGCAGGCCCTCGAGCTGGGTGATCTCGACGTCGGCGTCGCGCCGCTCGCCAAGCGCGTCGGCAAGCGCCTTCACCTTCTTCAGCGCCTTGCGATAGCGCTTCTCCGGGAAGCAGGGCTCGAAGACCTCCAGCGCCGCCCGCAGGCGACGCGTCGCCACTCGCATGTCGTGAACACGCTCCGCCTCATCGAGGTCCAGGACCCCCTCAGAGTGCTTGAAGACCTCCTTCGAGCGGACCTTGACGACGCGAACAGCCGCCCGCGAAAAAGAGGCCTCGCAGTCGAGCTCGACCTTGCGCGCACCAGCCACGCTACGAGGCTAAAGGAAGCGGGATCCTGCCTCCGGGAGCTGGGCGGTGCCGGCTAAGCGACGAGGCGGAGCTTGGAACCGTTGGTGCTGCCATTGAGCAGGTCGAGGACGACGCCCTCGCGCAACCCCCCCTTACCGATCTGCAGCGGTTGGCCAAGCAGCTCGGAGACCTTCTCCAACAGCAGCACGCCGGTGGTGAGGATGCGGACCCGTTCGGGGTCGAGCTCGAAGCGGCGGGCGACGTCGGCCGCCGGGTCACCGCAGAGCACGCGGATCCCCCGCTCCAGGGTCTCGTACTCGAGCACGGCGCCGACCAGTCGTCGCAGTGAGGTGGCGCTGCCACCGACGGCCACGGCCTGAGCGGGGTGCTCGATCTCGACCCCGGCGAAGATGTCGTCGACGCGATCGCGGACCTTGCGGATCTCCGCCGCAGAAGGCGGGTCCGAGGAAATCAGCTCGTTGGCGAGAACGCCCGAGCCGACCCGCCAGGAGCGCACCTCGCTGGCACCACCGGGCACTGTGCCGAGGATCACCTCGGTTGAGCCGCCGCCGACGTCGACGACGCCAACCCTGCCCTCGACCGGGTGGCCGAGCGTCTTGGTCGCGCCGATGAAGGAGAGTCGCCCCTCCTCCTCATCGCTCAGCACCTCGACCGGGACGCCTGCGGCATCGCCGATCGCCGCCGCAACCTGATCGCTGTTGGAGGCCTCACGAATGGCGGCAGTGGCAACGGCGCGGATCTCCTCCGCCCCAAGCTCTTTTGCCAACCGCACCTGGGTCGCGACGACCTCGCAGACCTCGTCGACCTTCTCAGGCAAGATCGCGCCGTTGCCATCAAGCGCCTTGTTGATCCGCGTATAGGCCCGCTGCTCCATCACCTTCTTCAGCTGCCCGTCAACGGGCTCGGCAACGAGCACACGAGTCGTATTCGACCCAATATCTATGGCGGCACAGAGCGTCACGGCGTTCTTTTGATGTTCCCAGAACCGTCGGATCTCACGCGCTGGTAGGCGGGAGGGTCATGCGTCGACGGACACTCAATACAGCCGCAGGCTGTATGTCCGGCGACGCATGACCCTCCCGCCCTCACGCACTGGGATGCGAGGCGTCCTCGAACTCGCGAAAGAGCCCGGTGACGACGAAGGCGACCTGCTCGCCGATGTCGACGGCGTTGTCGGCGATCCGCTCGATCGCCCGCGCGCTGAGCAGCATGGTCATCGCCCACTCGCGCTTGTCAGCGTCGTCGCCGATCTCGAGCGCAAGGCGGAAGCAATCGCGATTGAGGTTGTCGACCACGTCGTCCTGGCGAACCAGGTCCTGGGCGAGTTCGATATCACGCTCGGCGAAGGCCCGCTTGGCCTGGCTGAGCAGGGTCTTGGTCTGCCCGCCCATGGTCAGGATCAGCTTCACCATTTCTCGGTCAGACGGCGGCTTGTTGCCGGTCAGCGGGATCATCTTGCAGATGTTCACGCACTGGTCGCCCATCCGCTCGACGTTCTTCAGCACGTGCAGGAGGGCCGAGATCAGCCGCAGGTCGGTCGCCACCGGCGATTGGGTGGCGAGCAGCGTGATCAGCGCCTGGTGCACCTCGAGGTAGCGGCCGTCGATGCGGTCGTCGTCGGCGACGACGATCTGGGCCAGCTCGACGTCCTGGTGCTCGATCGCTTCCTGGGTGCGGGTCAGGGCGGCGCTGGCGAGGTCAATTCCGCCCAGCGCGCTCGCCTCGAGCCGTTCCAGTTCCTCCTGGTATTCGACCCTGATCCCGCCCGGCATCAGCCGAACCGCCCGCTGACGTAGTCCTCGGTCGCCTGCTGAGACGGGCTGGTGAAGATCTTCTCGGTCGCCCCGATCTCGATCAGGCGACCGGGCTTGCCGGTCTCTTCGAGGTTGAAGAAGGCGGTGATGTCGCTGGCGCGGGAGGCCTGCTGCATGTTGTGGGTGACGATCGCGATCGTGTACTTGCTCTTCAGCTCGCCGATCAGGTCCTCGATCGCCAGCGTGGCGACCGGGTCGAGGGCCGAGCAGGGCTCGTCCATCAGCAGCACCTCGGGCTCGACCGCGATCGCGCGAGCGATGCAGAGACGCTGCTGCTGGCCGCCGGAGAGCCCGGAGCCGGGCTTGTCGAGCCGGTCCTTGACCTCGTTCCAGAGGTGGGCGCCGCGCAGCGAGCGCTCGACGACAGCGTCCTTCTCGGTTTTCTTGACCCGACCGGCGTTGAGGTTGAGTCCGGCCGCAACGTTGTCGTAGACCGACATCGTCGGGAAGGGGTTGGGCTGCTGGAAGACCATGCCGACCAGGCGGCGCACCTGCACGGGGTCGACCCTCGACCCGTAGACGTCCTGCCCGTCGAGGGTGATCTCCCCCTCCACCCGCGCTCCCACGGTCAGCTCGTGCATGCGATTGAGCGAGCGCAGGAAGGTCGTCTTGCCGCAGCCCGACGAGCCGATCAGCGCCGTCACCTTGTTCGGCTCAACCGTCATCGAGACGTTCTCGACAGCTTGGAAATCGCCGTAGTAGAGGTTCACCCCCTTGGTCTCGAGCGTCTTTGCCGGCCGGCCCTGCGCGGCGGCCACCGCCTCGGGGGTGGCCTGCGTGCCTGTGATCGGGGGCTTCATCTCAGCTTTGCCGACCTCGGTCTCGGATCGGGTTGCGCCCGCTGCTCCCATCGGTCGTGCTCTCCTTCCATCCACTTAGCGGATCTCGGTTCTGTACCGGCGGTAGATCAGGCGAGCCACGAGGTTGAGGACCATGACGATAACGATCAGGGTCAGTGCGGCTGCCCAGGCCCTGTCGTAGGAGGCCTGCTTGAAAACGCCGGGCGTGCGGTACTCGCTGTAGGCGTAGACCGCGAGGTTCTGCATGCGGCCGGAGAAGGGGTTGCTGTTGATCGAGTCGACCACGCCGGTGGTGACCAGCAGCGGCGCCGTCTCGCCGATGATCCGCGCTACCGCGATCATCATCCCGGTGATCAGGCCGGCGAATGCGGTCGGCAGGACGACCTTGACGATCGTCCGCCACTTCGGCGTGCCCAGCGCGTAGGAGGCTTCGCGCAGGTGGTTGGGGACGATCTTCAGCACCTCCTCGGAGGTGCGGATCACGATCGGGATCATCAGCACCGAGAGCGCGATCGAGCCCATCACGCCGAGCCGGATCCCGGGACCGAGGATCAGGGCGAAGAGGGCATAGGCGAAGAGACCGGCGACGATCGAGGGGATGCCGGTCATCACGTCGACGAAGAAGGTCAGCGTCCGTCCCAGCCTGCCACCGCCGTACTCGGTCAGGTAGATCGCCGCCATCAGGCCGACCGGAATCGAGATCAGCGCCGCGACGCCCGTGATCACCAGGGTGCCGACCAGGGCGTGGGCAGCGCCGCCGCCGCCGATGTGGCCGCGCGCCGACTCGGTGAGGAATTCGAGGCTGAGGCCGGGGATGCCGCGCTTGGCCACCTCGAAGACGAGCGAGAGCAGCGGAATCAGCGCCAGCCCGAAGGCGGCGACGATGATCAGGGTGAGGAGCCGATCCTTGGCCCGGCGCGGTCCCTCGACCCGGCGCGACCAGGTGTAGGTGACGATCGCGGCGACGAAGACCGTGAACACGAGCAGCAGGGCGATGCTGAAGGCGCCGGCGGCGAGCAGCAGCGCCGCCGCGAGCAGCGCCGAGGCGCCGGTGACCCCATAGGTAGACCAGCTGGGCAGGACGCCACTCTCGAGCGTCGCGTTCACTTGGCACCCTTTTGTTCGCGCCCCGATCGCCACGGATTCGAACACCCGGAAGTCACCGTGTCGATCGAGGCGCTCACTGGATGTTCTGGCGGGCGATGATCGCCCGCGCTGCCAGGTTGGTGACCAGGGTGATCGCGAAGAGGACGAGGCCGGAGGCGATCAGGGTGTTGATCGCGAGGCCGGTCGATTCAGGGAAGTCGAGGGCGATGTTGGCGGCGATCGTCGAGGGGTTCGCCTGGCTGATCAGGTTGAAGGTGACGATGCCGGAGACCGAGAGGATGATCGTCACCGCCATCGTCTCGCCCAGCGCGCGGCCGAGGCCGAGCATGGCGCCGCTGATGATCGAGGACTTGCCGAAAGGCAGGACGGTCATGCGGATCATCTCCCAGCGAGTAGCGCCCAGGGCCAGCGCGCCTTCCTGCAGCTTGCGCGGCGTCTGCGAGAAGACCTCGCGGGCCACGGCGGAGACGATCGGCAGGATCATCACGGTCAGGACCAGCCCGGCAACCAGCATCGTGCGCCCGGTTACCGAGGCGGGTCCGGCGAAGAAGGGGATGAAGCCGAGCTTCTGTTCGAGCCATTCCATTGGCCCGACCGCGGCGGGACCGAGCACGAAGATGCCCCAAAGGCCGTAGACGATGCTGGGTATGGCGGCAAGCAGGTCGACCATGTAACCGAGCGGCAGGAGCAGCCGCCGCGGCGCGATGTGGCTGATGAAGAGGGCGACGGCGACGGCGAGCGGAACGGCGAGAAAGACCGCGATCGTTGCCGCCAGCACGGTGCCGAAGGCGAGCGGTGCGATGTAGTCGATCAGGCTCTTGCCGCCCGGCAGTTCCGAGGAGGCGGCGGTCACCGCCGGTGCCGCCTGGATCAGCAGGAAGGCCGCGACCCCGGCGAGCAGGGCGAGGATCGTGACCGCCGCCGCAACAGAGAGGTTGGAGAAGATCCGGTCGCCCCAACGCCGCCGCCCTCCTGAGGCGGCGGCGAGGAGCTGACCGGCATTGGTCGTGGTGTCGGCGTGCGCCTCCACCGATAGGCCTAGCCCTCGATCGCTTCGACGGCCGGGGTGATCTTCTTGGTCAATGAGGTCGACAGCGGGGCGGAACCGGCGTTTTCGGCGGCGATTTCCTGCCCTTCGCTGCTGACCACGTATTCGAAGAAGCCCTTGACGAGAGCGGCTTCGTCAGCCGAGTCGTACTGCGTGCAGCCGATTAGGTAGGAGACCAGCACGATCGGGTAGGTGCCCTGCGATTCGGTCTCGCGATCGAGTTCGAAGGGGAACATGTACGGGGTCTTGGCCAGGTCCTTGGCTTCGGGCGACTCCTCGAGGATTTTCGCCGCGGCCTCCGGGGTCGGTTCGACGAATTCGTTGCTGCCGACTTCAATCGTGGCGACACCGAGTTCGCCTGCCTGGCTGGCGTCGGCGTAACCGATCGCGCCGTCACCGGCCGTGACCGCTTCCACGACACCGGAAGTGCCCTGCGCGGCCTCGCCACCCTTGACCGGCCAGTCGCCGCTGACTTCGTACTTCCAGATGCTCGGGACCACCTGCGAGAGGTAGTCGGTGAAGTTCTCGGTCGTGCCCGACTCGTCGGAGCGGTTGACCGGGGTGATCCGCGTGTCAGGCAGCTCGACGCCGGGGTTGTCGTTGGCGATCGCCGTGTCGTTCCAGCTGGTGACTTCCTGGTTGAAGATCTTGGCCAGCGTCTCCGGAGAGAGCTGCAGCGATTCAACGCCTTCGAGGTTGTAGATGATCGCGATCGGCGAGACGTATGCCGGGATCTCGATCAGTTTGCCGGGGTTGCAGCGATCGGCGGCCTTGTTCAGCTCGCCTTCTTCTTCTTCAAGCGCAGCGTCGCTGCCGGCGTAGGCAACGCCACCGGCGATGAACTGTTCGCGACCGCCACCGGAGCCGACGGCGTCGTAGGAGACCGTCGCGCCGGAGTTTGCGTTCTCGAATTCCGCGATCCAGGCTTCCTGTGCGGCCTCCTGCGAGGTGGCGCCAGCGCCAGCGATCTGGCCGGAGAGGTCACCACCGGAGGAAGCGCTGCTGCTGTCATCGCTATCGCCACAGGCAGAGACGCCGATCGCGAGGACGGCCAGTGAGGCGAAAATGGCCAACCATCTAGAGGGACTCACACAAACTCCTTTTCGTCGTAGGGCACGAGAGCGGGCCTGGTCCGGCCGCCTTGTCGGCCACACTCTCAGCGTGCCTCCGACAGCTTGTTACCTGGCTGTATCGGGATTGTGAAAAAGATGTAAAAGACCCCTGCAGGTCGCTAGCCGTCCGGCGAGAAGCGGTAGCCGATGCCGCTGTGGGTATGGATCAGGCGCTGGCCCGGCAGCGCTTCGCCCAGCTTCGAGCGCAAGCGGCTGACGTAGACGTCGACGGAGCGGTCGTCGTGGCGCGGTTCGCGACCCCAGACCTCGGCGTAGAGCTCCTCGCGGGTGAGGATGCGCTGTGGGTGCGCGGCCAGCGTCGTTAGCAGCTGCAGCTCGCGCACGGTCAAGCTGAGCGGGCGGCCGTCGACCAGGGCGGCATGCTCCTCGGGCCGGATCTCCAACATGGCTCGCGAGGATGGCCGGGTGAAGCGGAGGCGCGGTTACGCGACCGTAAAGCTGCTGTGAACTACTTGTGAATCCGTGGCCGCCGAGTCAATGCCGACAGCCTCGTCAACCAGCTCCGGCGCCACACCACCGACCGCCTCCGGGTCGAAGCGATAGCCGACGCCGAAGTGGGTGTGGATGTAGCGCCAGCCGGGGGATCGCTTCTCCAGCTTCTGGCGCAGCTTGCGGATGAAGACGTCGACCGAGCGATCGCCGTGGGCCATCGCGTAACCCCAAACCCGCTGGTAGATCACCTCGCGCTCGAGCACCTGGCCCTTGGTGTCGGCGAGCAGCTGCAGCAGCTCGAACTCGCGGCGGGTGAGGTCGAGGCTGCCGTCGGCGACGAACGCCTGGAACTGATCGGCGCGAATCTCGAGCTCGCCGACGACGAGCGGCCCGGAATCGACATCGGCGCGACTGCGGCGACGGCGGCGGGAGACGGCTTCGATCCGCGCCATCACCTCCTCCGGGTGGCAGGGCTTGCCGATCCAGTCGTCGACCCCAAACCGCAGGGCGCGCACTCGCTGGGCCACGGTCGAGCGGCCGGTGCAGACGACCACGCCGAGATCCGGCAGCAGCTCGCAGACCCGGCCCAGGTAGTCCCAGGCTTCGTCGCCGAGGACCGCAAGGTCGACCAGCAATGCGTTCAGCTTCATCGCCACCAGCTCTTCGGGCGGGATCGCGCTGCTCAGCACGCGCTGCTGCCAGCCGGCGGCCTCGGTGCGCTTGGAGAGGACGGTGACGAAACCGCTGTCGTCATCGATGACCGCAAGCCGAGTGGTCTGCTGCGAGGTCAAGACGGACGGCATTGTATGCAGCTGCGAAGACGGGCACCGGAATAAAAGCCCTGCGTTCACAGGATTTTCACAGCCGAAAAATCCTAATTTGCGGGAAAGTCGTTACCCGACCTTCTCCAAGGGTTCTCTGGATGTTCACTGCGAGGGGGGAGTGCGCCGCCAGAATCCAAGCCTCACGAGACTCCTCTCTCGTCACCGCGAACGGCCCACTGCCCCGGGCCGTTCGCTTTTTATAGCCGGCATGTGCTCTGCCTCCCGCCGGCCGCAAGGAATCAGATATGGATGCGACCGGACTCCCGCGTCAGCCATGCCGGCTGTGTCAACTGATCGCGCCGGTCGCCGCCAGCACCAGCACCAGCGCGCCGAGGGCAATGCGATAGATGACAAAGATCTCAAGGGTGTGGGTGCTGAGGTAGCGCAGCAGCCAGGCAATCGCCAGGTAGCCGGTGACGAAGGCGACCAGCGTGGCGATCACCGTTGCCGCCGCCGAGGGGCTACCGTTTTCGCCAACCTTGCGCAACTCGAAGAGGCCGCTCAGGACGACGGCGGGCACCGAGAGCAGGAACGAGTAGCGGGCGGCGGCAACCCGGTCGAAGCCGCGGAAGAGGCCGGCCGAGATCGTCGCCCCCGAGCGCGAGACGCCGGGGATCAGGGCGAGCGACTGGGCGACGCCGATGAAGAGCCCGTCGCGGCCGTTCATGCCCTCGAGGCTCCGCTGCCGGGTGCCGACCCGCTCGGCGGCGACCATGACGAAGGAGAAGAGGATCAGCGCCGAGCCGATCAGGTAGAGGCTGCGCGCGCCGGACTCGATCTGGTCCTTGAAGATGAAGCCGAAGATCGCGATCGGAATCGTGCCGAGGACGATGAACCAGCCGAGCTTCGCCTCCTGGCTGGCCTGGCGAACCGGCACCCGCAGTTCGCCCAACCAGGCGGCGGCGATGCGCCGGAGGTCGGCGCGGAAGTAGATCAAGACCGCGGCCATTGTCCCAAGCTGGATCACGGCGGTGAAGCCGGCCCCGGGGTCTTCCCAGCCGAGCAGCGCCGGCACGATCCGCAGATGCCCGCTGGAGGAGATCGGCAGGAACTCGGTCAGCCCCTGAACGAGGCCGAGGACGATGGCTTCGAGGGTGCTCACGGCGCGGCGGACTCTGGCGCAGGCATCGGCGGCGCATCCTATGCCAGCACCTAAAGGCGGGCTGAAGCCGATTGGCGCCGTCGCGGTGCGCTAGATTCCCGGGCGTGAAGGCACTCCCACGCCTAACCAGCGTCACCATGGCCATCTGCGCCGCCCTGCTCTCACTGCTGCTTGCGGCACCGGCCGCTTTCGCCGACAACGGCGTCGGCCTCGCTGGCCCAACCACGGACAAGACGGTCACTTTCTTCTGCTTCGGCGTGATCGCCTTCTTCGCGATCCTCGTGATCGTGCTCTCGATCGTCCAGGGCCGGCTCGAGGCGCGTAAAGACCGCCGTCGCAGCGACCTAGAGCGCTACGGCTAGTCCAGCCGGAAGCCGCTGAGCAGTCGCTTCTCGGTCTCGCCCTCGATCTCGGCGACCACCTCTACCTTGCCCTCGAGCGGCGTGCCGCGAATCTTCGTCGCCAGCAGGTCATCGACCTGGAAGATGCCCGCCGAGTTGTTGAGCTCGATCTGAATCCGCACCGGTCGCGTCTCCCCCGCCTCGATCCGCACCTCGTCGACCGCCGCGGCGGAGATCGAGTGGATCCCTTCCTGCCCCGCTTCGATCGGCAATCGCGTCCGCCCCTGGGCCATATCCAGCGCATCCGCGACCCGCACCACCCCGGCCTCAAGGGTGTAGGGCTCTCCCCTGCGCCGGTGTCCGATGATCGCGTGCAGAATCTCCGAGGCGACGATCGTGCGCTCGGGCTGCTTGTAGGAGTCCGCCAACAGGCGCTCGAGCGCCCCGTTGGCCAGAAACAGGCTGTAGGCCTCGTGGTCCTGCCGGTGGATCGACATGCCGACGTCGTGCAGCAGCGCACCGCCGGCGACCACGACCTCCGCGTCCCGGGGTGACATGCCGTGGTCGGCAACGACCGCCGGCTCAACCCCGGCCTTGACCAGCAAGCGCAGCAATCGCAGCGCGATATTGAGCACGATCTGCATGTGCACCCATGAGTGGTCCGACATTCCCAGTCGCTCGGCGTGCACCTGGGTCATGTACCACCAGGCCCGAACCTGGTCGTCGGTATTGACGGCCTCCAAGAACGACTCCAGCTTGCGGTTCCCGCGAGTGGGAACACGAACCTTCGCCTCAGCTATCGCCTCCCTGGGCGGCTTGCGTGCCGGCCCTTTCGGATCCGGCGTCGGAACGGCTTCACTCACTCAGCTGATCCTGGCAGGCGGTCCGGCGGGGAAGAACCGGAGCCCGGCCCTTCCCCCACCGGCTGACCGCCAGCGATCAACCGCAGACAGGCCAGGGGCTGGAGCCGGACCGCGAATAGAGCAGCGCCGCGCGGTAGTCCTGCTCCTGCTCGGAAGCAGCCGCCGGGTCTCCGGAGCCGCCGACCGATTCCCAGGTGCCGAAATCGAACTGGTACTTGCCGCGGTAGCTCCCGTCGGAGGAGACGGCGGTCGGGTCGCCACCGGACTCGCAGGCGCCGATCGCGTCGAGCGTCTCCTGCGAGACGCCGCCGGGAAGGCTGGCGAAGAGCTCGCGGCGTTCGCGGCGAACCCGCTCGCGACGAGCCGCTTCGAGGTGGGCGACCGTGGCCCTGATCGTGCGGTGGAAGCTCACCGTCGATCGCCGCAAGACCGAGAGCTGTGCCGGGACCGCATCGGCAACGCCGGTCCGCGGAGACGACCCTCCGTCATTGCCGGCCGCAAGAGCGGCGGCGGGGAAAGCGACGCAGAGGACAAGGACGAGAATGAAATATGTGCGTTTTGTGAGCAAGCGGGGGACCGTGCCGGTATTTGCGGCATCGGAACGTGATCGCGCTCACACTGCTCACAGAGTGCGTGTCGTTTGAAACGAAGTTAGGCACGATGTGCGATCTGCCACTTCACCTGCTGGACGAGATCGTGCAGCGAAAGGTGATGCTCGGTCGGCCTAGACGGCCCTGGCGCTGAGCATTGCCAGGTTCGGCAGAGTGCGAAACGTCTTCTTCTCGGCGGGCCCGAAACCGGAGTCGGCAAGCCAGCCGGAGACCTGCTCGACGGTGTAGGTGTCGGCACCCGAGGTGAGGTGGAAGAAGAGACCGAGGATCGAGCCGGAGTCCGGTTTCTGGCCCGCCGGCCGGTCGTAGAGCTCGAGCACGCAGAGCGGTGCGCCGGGTCGGAGGACGGCGCGGATGCGAGCGAAGAGCGACTTCGCCTGCTCCGGCGTCAGGTGGTGGACGATGTTGAAGCAGAGGGCGCCGTCGTGGGGGCCGCCGAAGTCGGCCTCGAACATGTCGCCCTCGACGTGGTGGACGCGGTCTTCCATGCCCGCCCCGGAGACGATCTCGCGGCCGATGCGAGCGCTGCCGGGCAGGTCGATGATCGTCGCCTTCAGGCCCGGGTGGTGGCGGCAGAGGGCCATCGAGTACTCGCCGTGGGCACCGGCGACGTCGAGCAGCGAGTGCGCGCCCTGCTGCAGCGGCACCGCCTTGGCGACCTCGGCGGAGCTGAGCTTGGCCAACTGGTACTGACCGCGAATGTAGGAGCGCCAGTAGGAATCGTCGGCTGGCTTGTCGTGCAGCTCGGCGTGGCGGCCGTCGCGGACCAGGTCCTCGAGATCCCCCCACCACTGCCAATACTCGGCCGTGTCGGCGAGGAAGTCGCCGAGGTAGTGGTCGGAGCTGGGATCGAGCCAGCGCCGGGCGCGCGCAGTCATCTCATAGCTGCCGTCCGCTTTCAGCTCGACGTGGCCGAGCGAGGCGATCACGTCGAGGACCAGCTCGGTCCCCGCCGGGCGCAGGCCGAGGTGTTCGGCCAGCTCGTCCGGCTGCCGCGGCCCCTCCGCCAGGGCGGCCAGCATGCCGGTGCGCTGCGCCACCTGCAGCGCCCGCGCCACCGGCATCGCGAACATCGCCTCGCCGATCGGCGTCGGCAGGCGGTTGAGCATCAGCCCAATCCGCTCGGTCAGTCCGTCCGGGGCTGCGGCGATCCGCATGAATCCACCCTACTGCCGAACTGCATCAAATTTCCGGCCCAGCAGCTCGGAAATTTGATGCAGTTCGGCGGGACAGGGGATGATTCGCGGATCGCCGAGATGCCGACGACCCGCCTGCTGCTCGCCTGCCCGGACCGACCGGGGCTGATTGCCGCGGTCAGCGGCTTCCTTGCCGACGCCGACCTCAACATCATCGACGCCGACCAGCACTCGAGCAACGAGGGTCGCTTCTTCATGCGTATGGCCTTCGACGCGGTCCCCGCTGGGAAACGGGAGGAGGTCTACGGCCGCTTCGAGGCCGAGATCGCCAATCGCTTCGAGATGGACTACCGCTTTGCCGAGTCGAGCGAGCCCAAGCGGCTGGCGATCATGGTCTCACGCGAAGACCACTGCCTCTCCGACCTGCTCTGGCGCTGGCGCAGCGGCGAGCTCGGCGCCGACGTCGTCGCCGTCGTCTCCAACCACGCAGAGCACGAGCAGCAGGTCAGCTCGCTCGGCCTGCCCTTCCACCACGTGCCGGTCGAGGCCGATCACAAGGCCGCGGCCGAGGCGCGCACCCTGGAGCTGCTCGGCGCGGTCGACCTGTTGGTCCTCGCCCGCTACATGCAGGTCCTCTCCGCCGACTTCCTCCAGCGACTCGGCGCCCCGGCGATCAACATCCACCACAGCTTCCTGCCCGCCTTCGTCGGCGCCGACCCCTACCGCCGCGCCCACGAGCGTGGCGTCAAGCTGATCGGCGCCACCGCCCATTACGTCACCGAGGAGCTCGACGCCGGCCCGATCATCGACCAGGACGTGACCCGGGTCAGCCACCGCGACGAGGTCGACGACCTGAAGCGGATCGGCCGCGACATCGAGCGCCTCGTCCTCGCCCGTGCGGTCAAGGCCCACATCGACGACCGCGTCCTCTTGGACGGCGCCAGGACGATCGTCTTCTGACGCGTAGGGCTGGCGCCATACGGCGTCCTCGGTCGCTTGCGTGCAGAGCACGCGGCGCTCCCTGCGTCCTTGCCTGGCACCACCCCTACGCGTCATTGGCTGACTAGCCAGTTTGCTCTATGGTCCGCGGCATGGAGCAGGCAACGATTCCGCACGGCCCCGCCGTCGCGACCACGCGCACCGGCCCCCCGCCCGGATCGAAAGTCCCCAGCGTCCTGCAGGCCCTGCGCTACGCCCGCGACCCGCTCGGCTTCCTGATCAAGCTGCAGCATCGCTACGGCGACATCTTCAGCCTCTCCTTCCCCTTCTTCGGCCGGCTCGTCTACGTCGCCGAGCCCGCCCTGGTCAAGGAGCTGTTCACCGGCTCGCCTGCGCAGTTCCACGCCGGCGAGGCCAACGCGACGGTGCTCGAGCCGGCGCTCGGGCCCAACTCCGTGCTCACCCTCGACGATGCGCCGCACATGCAGCAGCGCAAGCTGCTGCTGCCGCCCTTCCACGGCGAGCGCATCCGCGGCTACGGCGAGCTGATCCGCGAGACGACGCTGAAGGAGATGCAGAGCTGGCCGGTCGGCGAGCCCTTCGCCCTGCGGCCGCACACGCAGCGGATCACGCTGGCGGTGATCATGCGCGCCGTCTTCGGCGTCCACGACGAGGGTCGCCTGGCTCGTTTCGAGGTCCTGATCGACGACTTCAGCAAGCGGGTCAGCCTGGTCACCACGATTCCCGCCCTGCGCCGCAACCTCGGGCCCTGGAGTCCGTGGACGCGCTTTCAGCGCTCGCGCGCCGCGCTCGACGAGTTCATCTACGAGGAGATCGGCCTGCGTCGCAAGGAGGTCGAAGCGGGCGAGGAGGGCCACGATGACGTGCTCTCGCTGCTACTGCAGGCGCGCCACGATGACGGCAGCCCGATGAGCGACGAAGAGCTGCGCGACGAGCTCGTCACCGTGCTCGGTGCCGGCCACGAGACGACCGCGACCGGCCTCGCCTGGGCGATGGAGCGCCTGTTGCGCACGCCGCGGGTGCTGACCAAACTGCGCGAATCGATTGAGGCCGGCGAGGATGACTACCTCGACGCCACGGTCAAAGAGACGCTGCGGGCGCGGCCGGTGATCGTCGACGTCGCCCGACGGCTGACCGCACCGGCCCGGATCGGCGGCTACGAACTGCCCAAGGGCAGCTTCGTGATGGCCGCGATCGCCGCCCTCCACTACCGCGAGGACCTCTTCCCCAACCCGGAGGAGTTCCGGCCCGAGCGCTTCCTCACCGAAAAAGCCGACAACTACGCCTGGATCCCCTTCGGCGGTGGCGTGCGCCGCTGCATCGGCGCCGCCTTCGCCGAATACGAGATGCGGATCATCCTGCGCGAGTTCGTCCAGCACGCCGATCTCAGCGCTCCCGACCCCAAGCCGGAGGCGGTCAAGGTCCGCAACATCACCCTGGCGCCCGGCGAGGGCACCCGGGTCAGGCTGGATCGCCCGCTGCACTGACGGCCCGTTCGGCCTCCTCCCACTGCTCGTAGAGCTCGGTGACCTTGCGCTTGGCCGCGTCGTGGCGCTCGTTCGCACGCTCGGACTTGGCCGGAGTCGACCAGGCGATCGGGTCAGCCAGCTCCTCCTCGACGTCGCGCAGCTCCGCTTCGGCCGCCTCGATCTTCTCCGCCAGGCGGCTCGCCTTGCGCGCGGCCCGCTGGGCGATCGTGCGGGGACTCCGGCGCTTGCCGCCCTTGGCCGAGCGCTTCGCCGCGGCGGCGGCCGCCGAGGCGGCTTCCTCGTCTTCCTCGCGGCGGCGCTGGTAGGCGGCCCAGCCGCTCGGGTAGCTGCGCAGCTCGCCGTCCTCGCAGACGATCGTGCGGCTGCCCACCGCCTCGAGCAGGGCGCGATCGTGGGAGACGAGGATGACCGCGCCTTCGAAAGCCGAGAGCGCGTCCTCGAGCGCCTCGCGACTCTCGATGTCGAGGTGGTTGGTCGGCTCGTCGAGGATCAGCACGTTGGCGCCGGAAGCGACCAGGATCGCCAGCGAGAGGCGGCGCTGCTCTCCGCCTGAGATGTCGTCGAGCGCCTTCTCCACGTCGGAGCCGGAGAAGAGGAAACCGCCGAGCAGGTCGCGGGCCTTCTGGCCGCTGAGCCCGGTCTCACGCTGGGCCGCGTCGAGCACGGTGCCGGTTCCGGCCGCCGTCTCGGCGTGCTGGGAGAGGTAGCCGACCTTGACGTTGTGCCCGGTGCGAACCGAGCCGGCGGCCGGCTCGCGCTGCTCCGCCAGGGTCTCGATCAGGGTCGTCTTGCCGGCCCCGTTGGGGCCGACGAGGACGGCGTGCTCGCCGCGTTCGAGTTCGAGCTCGGCGCCGGCGAGCAGAGTGCGGCCGGGCACCTCGATCGTCGCCTTGACCAGTTTCAGCACCACCCGGCCGGGTCGCTCCGGTTTGACGAAGGAGAAGCGCAGGTTGCGGCGATCACGGGCCTCAGCGGTGACCCCGTCGCGCTTGATTTTGTCGATCTGCTTGAGCCGCGACTGCGCCTGCTTGGCCTTGGTCGCCTTGTAGCGGAAGCGCTCGACGAAGCGCTCCATCCGCTCGATCTCGGCCTGCTGGCGCTCGATCGCCTTGCCGCGGGCGATCTCGCGCGCCGCCTGCTCCTTGCGCCAGGCGTGCCAGGGTCCGGCGAAGAAACGGCCGCGCTGGGCCTCCAGCTCCAGCACCGAGGTCCCCACCGCCTCGAGGAACCAGCGGTCGTGGGCGACGAGGACGACGGCGGCGTCGAGCTCGACGAGGTAGCGCTCGAGCCATTCCAGCGAGGGGATGTCGAGGTGGTTCGTCGGCTCGTCGAGCAGCAGCAGGTCGGGGCGGGTGGCGAGGGCACGGGCCAGCGAGGCCCGGGTCAGCTCGCCGCCGGAGAAGGTGGAGAGCTCGCGGCCGGCCGCCTCCTCGCCGAAGCCGAGGCCACCGAGCACGGAGAGGACGTCGTCGCGCCAGCGGTAGCCGCCGCCGGCTTCGAGTCGCTGCTGGGCGGCCGAGTAGGCCCGCATCGTCTCCTCGTCGGGCTCGCCGGCGCCCATCGCCGCCTCCAGGCGGGCGAGCTCGGTCTCGGTCTCCTCCATGTCGGCGCGACCGGAGAAGACGTAATCGCCGAGCGAGATCGCGGCGTCGCGCGGCGGGCGCTGGTCGTGCAGCGCCACCCGCGCTCCTTTCTGCAGGGCGAGGCTGCCTGAGTCCGGCGGGCGCTCCCCCGCCAGCACCCGCAGCAGGGTTGACTTGCCGACGCCGTTGCGACCGGAGAGCGTCATCCGCTCGCGCGGCTCGAGCTTGAAGGAGACGTCGGCGAAGAGCAACTTGCCGCCGGCGTAGAGATCGATCGTGGTCGCTGTGGCGATTGCCATGGTCGGCCTGACCTTACGCGGACGGCGTGCCCCGGCGTAGGGTGTCCGGACAGTGCCCGGCCCCCTGCGACACCTGAGTGAGCTCGCCAGGGCGCGGCTGAGGAGGTCGGCGTCCCAGCGCGAAGACGGCCAGGTGCTGGGCGAGCTGGAGGCGAAACCGCTGCAGCTCCCCGAGGGGCTGGAGGTCGAATGGCTCGGCGTCTCCGGCTACCGGATCAGCGCCGAGGGCAAGACGCTGTTCGTCGACCCCTATCTCTCCCGGGTTCCGTTCAGTGAGTTGTTGCGGCGGCGCGCCGCCCTGCCCGACCCGGCAGCCCTCGATCGCTTTGTCCGCGCTCCCGGCGAGGTCGTCGGGGTCCTCGTCGGTCACACCCACTTCGACCACGCCGTCGACGCACCGGCGATCACCCGGCGCTTCGGCTGCAAGGCCTACGGCTCGGACTCGCTGGTGGCCTTGATGGGGCTGCACGGCCTCACCGAGCAGACGGTGGAGGTTGAGCCCTACCGCAGCTATGAGCTCGGCCCGTTCGAGGTCAGCTTCACGCCCAGCGTCCACTCAAAGCTGCTGCTGGGCCTCGCCGTCCCCTACGACGGCGACCTCACCTGCGAGCACCTCGACGCGCTCTCGCCGGCCGCCTACCGCTGTGGCCAGGTCTGGGGAATCACGGTCAAGGTCGCCGGGCTCAGCTTCTACCACCAGGGCAGCGCCAACCTGATCGACGACGCGGTTCGCGAGCAAGGCGTCGACGTCTTCCTCGCCGGCGTCGCCGGTCGTAACTTCACCGACGACTACTGGCAACGGATCATTCCCCGCCTCGACCCGAAGGTCGTCGTTCCCACTCACTACGACAACTTCTTCCGCCCGCTCGGCAAGCCGCTGGAGTTCGTCTCCGACGTGCGGCTCTCGGCCTTGCCGGATGAGATCGGTGCGGTCGGCAGCGACCTGGAGATCGCCGCGATTCCCCGCGCCGACCTCTAGGCGAAGTACTTGGCGACGATCTGTTCGACCGTGCCCATGGTGCGCATCGTCCAAGGACCGACGGCGGCCTCGACTGCCTTCAGGTCGAGGTCGGATTCGGAGATGCCGCCGCTCGGCAGCCAGTAGAGCTCACGACCTTCGAGGGCCAAGAGATCCTCGCCCGTGGCCTCCGCCAGGGCCGCCTTACCCGCCTTGGCTGCAGGCTTCTTCGGCAACAGCGCCACCTGAAGCTTGCCCTTGGATGCCTTCACCGCCGCCGCGTCGAACGGCTCGTGCGCGGCAAGCGCGCTCAGCTCGGCGGCGCTGCGCAGGAAGACGGGCACTTCATAACCGAGCGCTTCCCCCAGACCCGATTCGATCTGCTCTGCCAGCTTCGTCTCGCTGCCGCCCTTGGCGGCAAAGACCACATTGCCACTGGCGCGAAAGCAGCCCACGCCGGCGAAGCCCAGCGCCTCGAACTCCTTGCCCAGCTCCTCGTTCTTGATCCGGCGCCCGCCGAGGTTCATCCCCCGCAGAAACGCGACGTAGCGATCCATTTTCAATGGAGGCGGCCGGAATTGAACCGGCGTCCGAGGTCGTAGCGCGAAGGCATCTACAGGTATAGCCGGCGCTTGATTCTCGTCTCCCGGGGTCCGCGCCGGCGGGCACTGCGGGAGATAAAGCCCTCTGAATTGTCCCCTGGCAGACGGGGCGATCCGCCTGGGTGAGCCCGCATTCTGAAGCCGGCTGCCCTCCCCGCGGGCGGGAGAGGACCGACTCTCATCACCTAGGTTCTAGCTAGGCAGCGAGGGCGAACTCATGGTCCGCACGTATTGGTTTTTGCCGGGGTTTAACGAGGCCTCCGGCAACCTCGACCTGCAACCTTTCGCACGGACCGACCACGTCGAAGCCTGTCGCCCCCGTGCTATGTGCAGGGATTGTACGGAGTCGGGTAGGAATACACGCGTGGCCGAGGTGCAATTCGACGCGATCGTGCTTGGCGCCGGCGCCCCCGGTGAGGTTTGCGCCGGCCGCCTCGCCGACGGCGGACTCTCGGTCGCGATCGTCGAGCAGCACCTGGTCGGCGGCGAGTGCTCCTACTACGCCTGCATGCCCTCGAAGGCGCTGCTGCGACCCTCCGACCTGCTCGCCGAGGCACGGCGGCTGCCCGGGATCGCCGTCGACGAGCGGCTCGATCCGCAGGCGGTGCTCGACCGGCGCGACGAGGTGATCCACGACCGCGACGACTCCGGGCAGTTGCCCTGGCTCGAGGAACGCGGCATTGAGCTCTTCCGGGGCAGCGGGCGACTCGAGGGCGAGCGCCGGGTCCGCGTCGGCGACGACCTGCTCAGCGCCCGCCGGGCGATCGTCGTCGCCACCGGCAGCGGCGCGGCGATGCCACCGATCGACGGCCTCGACTCGGCGCGAGCATGGAACAACCGCGAAGCGACCACTGCAAAGCACGTTCCCGAGAGCATGGTCGTTCTCGGCGGCGGCCCGGTCGGCAGCGAGCTCTCCCAGGCTTGGGCCTCGCTCGGCTGCCGCGTCACCCTGATCGAGGGCGGCCCGCACCTGCTCTCGCGCGAGGAGCCGTTCGCCGGCGAGGAGGTCGGCGAGGCGCTGCGGGAGAACCACCGCGTCGACGTCCGCACCGGGACCAAAGCCACAGAGATCAGCCGCAGCGGCGACCTCGTCACCGTGAGCCTGGACGATGGCAGCGAGGTCGGCGCCGCCGAGCTCCTCGTCGCCGTCGGCCGCAAGCCCCGCACCGCCGAGATCGGCCTCGACAGCATCGGGATCGAGCCCGGCGAGGGCGGCTTCCTGCAGTGCGACGACCGACTTCGCGTAGGTGACAGCACCTGGCTCTACGCGGTCGGCGACGTCAACGGCCGCGCCCTCTTCACCCACATGGGCAAGTACCAAGCCTGGGTTGCAGCCGAGAACATCCTCGGTCGCGAGACCGAGGCGGTCGCCGAAGGCATCGGCTCGCCGCGGGTCACCTTCACCGACCCCCAGGTCGCCGCCGCCGGCAAGACGCTCGAGCAGGCGCGCGAAGCCGGCATCGACGCGCGCGCCGTCGACGTCCCCACCGACGGCACTGCGGGCGCCAGCTTCCAGGGCAAGGAAACCGGCGGCACCTCCCGCCTCGTCATCGACCAGTCGCGCCAGGTGATCGTCGGCGCCACCTTCACCGGCTTCGAGACCGCCGACTTCCTCCACGCCGCCACCGTCGCAATCGTCGGAGAAGTCCCGCTGCCGCAGCTCCGGCACGCGGTGGCTGCCTACCCGAGCCGCAGCGAGGTCTGGCTCAAGCTGCTCGAAGCATGCGAATCTGACTGACGACGCCGGCGGTCGTCAGACGGTCGAGCGGCGCTTCAGGTCTTCCAGCACGTCTTGTGGGAAGCCCGGCACCTCGTCGAGATCGTCGACGGAGCCGAAGCGACCAAGGCGCTCGCGATGGGCGAGCAGGCGGGTGGCCTGGGTGACGGAGAGGTTTTCGGCGCGAAGCTGCTCGAAGCTGACCGCGTTGAGGTCGATCGTGCCGCCGGCTGAGCTCGCGGCTGCGGGTGGCGTGGGGCCTGGCGTAGGCGGCACAGGCCCCGGCTGCGGAGCCGGCGTCGGCGGCTCGGGGGTCGGAGGCGGCGGCATCGGTGCCGGGGGCTCCGGCGCCGGCGGCGGCGGGGTAGGCGAAGGTGGCGTCGGCGCGGGCGGCTCGGGGGTCGGCGGAGGAGGTGTGGGCTGCGGCGCTGGCGGCTGAGGGGCGGCAAACGAGGCCGGGGATGACGGCGGCTGAGGGGGGGCTGAGGCCTGACCCTGGACCGATTGGATGACCGCCTGCTCGGCCGCTTCGGCGCGCCGCTCGGCTTCGCGGGCGCGCTCCTCGGCCTGGGCGACGCTGTCGCGAATCTCCTGCAGGCGTCGCTCCCGCTCGTCCTCCTCGGACTTGAGCTTGGCCAGGCGCTCGGCCTCGGCGGCGCGCCGCTCGGCCTCCTTGGTGCGCTCTTCGATTTGGCGCAGACGATCCTGGGCCTCGGCCATCGCCCGCTCCTGGGCTTCACGCTCTTGCTGCAGGCGCTGCTCGGCGGTCTGCAGCCCTCCGGGCTCGCCGGCGCTCGCGGCGAGAGGCGCTACTGGTGACATGCTCTGGGTCACCTGACCGGCCTGCGCCTGGGCCGCGCGCCCTTCAGCTTCGTGCTGCAGCCGCTCCGCCTCCTGAATCCGGCGGTCGGCCTCAGCCCGGATCCGCGCCTCCTCCTGCTGGATCTCCGCGACCTTGTCGTGAACCCGCTGTTCGGCCACGGCCGGCTCCTCGTATCCGACCGGCACCCCGGGCGACGGAGCACTCGGCGGTGCAGCGGGCGCCGGCGCGGGCACGGGCGGCTGGGGCGCAGCGGGCATAGGCGTCGCGGGCGGCTGGGCAAGTGGCTGTTGAGCGGTCACCGGCGCAACGGGTGGTGGCGGGACGGCGCCCTGCTGCAGCTGTTCGCGCTCCTGCGCGGCGCGCGCTTCGGCCAGCTGTCGCTCGGCCTTTGCCGCTTCCCTACGGGCCCGGCGGCCACCTCCGCCGGTCCTGCCGGGAGCCGGCTTGCCGCGACGTTCGGCGCGTTTCGCAACGCGTTCCTCCTTGCGCCGTTTCGCCTCTTCCTGGCGGCGCTTGCGGTGCTCGAGGCGAGCCGCGCGCTGCTGATCGCGAGCCTGTTTGCGCTTGTCCTTGGCGCTCACGGGTTGGCCGGGTGCCGTAGGCGAGGGTGGCGCAGCTGGTGGGGTCCCTGGTCGAGGCGGCGCGCCTGCCGGCGGCGTCCTCGGCAGCTCGGTCGTCTGCGCCTGTGCCTGTGCCGCAACCGGCGGCGCGGGCGGGATCGGCCCCTTGCCCGGTGGTGGCGGCGGTGCAGTAGCGCCGCTCTCCTTGCCGGCCTTTTTTTCCTTGCTGCGGCGCTGGGTCACGCTGACGACCAGCAGCAGAATCAGGATCGCCAGGACGAGCGCGCCGACGAAGTATTGGATGTTGTCGCTGACGAAGTTGCCGGCTTCGTCCGGAAAGGAATCCGCGAGCAGGAAAAAACTGGAACGCATCGATCCCGAAGCTACCTCATCCGGCTCTTGAATTCCCGCTCGACTTCGCGGCGCACGTCGCGGTCCGCGATATCGCGCCGCCGGTCGCGCCCCTCCTTGCCGCGCGCCAGGGCCAACTCGACCTTCGCCCTGGGGCCTTTGAAGTAGATGCGCAGGGGAATCAACGTCAGGCCTTTCTCCGCCGTCTTGCCGATCAACCTTTCGATCTCCCCCTTGTGCAGGAGCAGCTTGCGCGGCCGTTCAGGTTCGTGGTTCTCGCGGCTGGCCGGTTCGTAGGGCGGGATATGCAGCTTGCGCAGCCAAACCTCGCCCTTCTCGACCACGGCGTAGGAGTCGGTCATCTGCGCCTTGCCGTTGCGCAGCGACTTCACCTCGGAGCCGAGCAGGACGATCCCGGCCTCCATTTTTTCCACCGGCTCGAATTTGTGACGGGCACGGCGGTTGGTGGCGACGTCACCCGAGGCGGGCTCGCGCTTCGCCTTCGACTTCTCAGCCATCGACGCGCTCCAGATCGACCCGCCCGCGGGCCGGCGCCACGTCGCTGACCCGGACGGATATCGGATCGCCGAGGCGCAGGCTGGCGCCGGACTCTCGCCCGGCGAGGGCGGTCTCGGTCTCGTTCAGCTCGAAGCGCTCGACCCCCATCGTCCGGGCCGGCATGAAGCCCTCGTAGACGTCACCGAGCTCGCCGCCGAAGGCGACAAAGGCGCCGCTGCGGATGACGCCGGAGATCTCCCCCGTGAACTCGGTCTCGGCACCGCGCTCGTCCAACTCGCGGCGCAGCAGATAAGCAGCGCAGACGTCGTCGGCGTCGCGCTCGACCCGGGCCGACTCGCGCTCGCACTCGCTGCTGTGCCAGGCAACCTCGCGCGCCTCGGCGGCGCGCGGCGCCTCCTCCCCCTCGCCCAGGGTCGCCAGCAGCGCCCGGTGCACGAGCAGGTCGGGGTAGCGCCGGATCGGCGAGGTGAAGTGGCAGTAAGCGGGGCTGCCGAGACCGGCGTGGCCGCTGTTGCGATCGCTGTAGGAGGCCTGCATCAGGGAACGGAGCACGAGCGATGTATACGCCTCCCGGCCGTGCCCGCGCCGCGCCGCCTCCGCCAGCACCAGCCGGCTCGCCTGCGCAGCCACCTCGCCGGCCTGTGCGGGCGCGAGACCCCCGCGCAGCGCCGGCGTCGGCACCCCGAGCGCGTGCAGCTGCTCGACCAGGCGCTCGATCCGCGCCGAATCGGGCTGCGCGTGCACCCGGTAGACCGCCGGCACCCGCTTGCGCTCCAGCAGCTGGGCAACCTGTTCGTTGGCGAGGATCATCAGCCGCTCGATCAGGCGGTGCGACTCGGTCTGCGCGACCGAGCGGGCAGCGACGACGTCGCCGGCGCGGTCGAAGCGGAACTCCGGCTCGCTCGACTCGACGTCGAGGCTGGTCGAGCCACGCCGCGCGCCCAGCGAAGCCGCCGCCTCACGCGCCACCCGCAACGGCTCAGCGACGTCCTCGGGCGCACTGCCCGCACCGGCAAAGACTCGGTCGAGCTGGTCGTAGTCAAGGCGTGCCCGCGAGTGGATGCGGCTGCGGTAAAAGCTGGACGACAGGGGCGCACCGCTGGGGCTCAACTCGATCTCAGCGGTCACCGCGAGGCGTTCGACGCCCGGTGCCAGGCTGCAGGCATCCTCGCTCAGCGCCCGCGGCAGCATCGGCTCGACCGCGCCGGGAACGTAGGTGCTGTTGGCGCGCCGCCGCGCCTCGAGATCGAGCGGCGTGCCCGGCCGTACGTGGGCGGCGACGTCGGCGATGTGGATCCAGACACGGGCGCCGTCACCCTCGCGTTGGGCCGAGATCGCATCGTCGAAGTCCCGCGCCGAGGCGGGGTCGATCGTGAAGGTGGGCAGCTCGGTGAGATCGCGGCGACGAATTTCACCCGCCTCAGCAGCATCGGCGGCACGCCTCGCTTCGACCTCCAAGGCCGCGGCGAAGCCCCGCCTGCCGAGCAGCTCCTCGAGCAGCGCATCGACCGCCTCGCGGGCGTTCCCAGGCTCCCTGCGCCGACCCCGACCGCGCTGCCGCTCCCGGTAATAGCGCCAGTCTCGCTTGCTCACAGAACCCCTTTCCGGTGCGCTTTATGTGGCCCCCAGCCACATAAAGCGCACCGGAAGCTCATTGTTCCGATGCGAGCACCCCCAGCGCCCTTTCCAGGGCCTCGTCCTGGCTGGGAGTGCGCAGATCGTCGCGTGCTTTCACGTCGGGGTGAATGCCATGGCTCTTGGCCAGATTGACACCGTCCGGGGTGAAGTACTCGCCGATCGTCAGCTTCAGCGCACCGCCGTTGGAGAGCCCGATCTCCTGCTGGAAGACGCCCTTGCCGTAGGAGCGGGTGCCGACCACCTTGGCGTCGGCGTCGTCGGCAAGTGCGGCAGTGAGGATCTCCGCCGCCGAGGCGGTGTCGCGGTCGATCAGGACGACGATCGGCACCGCGCGAAGGTTGTCACCGACGGTCCTGTAGACGGTGTGGCCCTGGGTGCGCGAGTCCGTCGTCACCACGACTTCGCCGTCGGGCAGGAAGACGCTGGCACTCAGGACCGCCTCGTCAAGCAGCCCGCCGCCGTTGCCGCGCAAGTCGAGCACGATCCCCTCAGCCCCCTTCTTCTGCATCTTTTCCACGGCTTCGCGCAGCAGTGCGTGAACGCCTTCGCTGAAGGAGACCATGCCCACGTAGCCGAGCTTGCGACCGTTGACTTCCTTGACCTTGCTGGTCACCACCGGCAGGGCGATCTGGGCCCGGGTGACCTCGAGCTCGTCAACCTCGCCGCTGCCCTTGGCCTTGACGCCGATCGTCACCTCCGAGCCTTCGGGGCCTTTGATCTTCTGCGTCGAGACCTGGCTGCTCTCGCCGGCGATCGAGTCGCCGTTGACCGAGACGATCACGTCGCCGGGCTTGATCCCGGCCTCCTTGGCCGGTGATTTCGGGAAGACCGTGTCGACCCGCAGCCCCGCTTTGACTTCGGAGACGGTCAGGCCGATGCCGGAGAAGTGCCCCGAGATCGCCTCGTTGAAGTGGGCCAACGCTTCGGGTGAGAAGTAGTCGGAGAAGCGATCGCGGTGGCGGCGGCGCAGCTCGCGGACCATGCCCTGCAATGAGGCGTTGGTCAGCTCAGCCGAGCTGACCGGCCGGAAGTAATTGTCCTCGATCAGTTCACTCGCTTCCAGGTTGAGCCCGGCGGAGTCATCGACGAAGTGGTCGCGGAGGAATTCGGGCAGCTTGGCGGGGTGCCCACCGAGCCAGATCCCGGCGCAGAGAACGACGATCAGCGCGGCCACGAGGGCCAAGACCCTCCCTGCGCTCACGCGGCGCTCAGATGAGTGGCTTCCAATTGCCGTGCCCGCGGGGGCACGGCTGGCCAAGCTGGGCGGCGTACGCGGCCGCTGCGCGTAGCAGAGCTACGCGCGAGGACGTGGGCGCCGATCCAGCGCAGCGCCAGCCGTGCCATCCGTGGGTGCGTCAATTTGAGCCACTCATCTACACCTTCAGGAAACGGCGCAGGGTGACGCCGGAGCCGACCGCGGAGACGAGCACCGCGGCGCCGAAGAGGATCGCCACCAGGGCGGGGAAGGAGAGGGTGCTGTTGTTCTGCGCCGCGAGGAAGGAGAAGGTGTCGCTCAGCGGGTCGACGATCGTGATCTTGCCCAGCCACAGAATCAGTATGGCTATCAGGCCGCCGGCGAAGCCGACGACGACGCCCTCGATCATGAATGGCCAGCGGATGAACCAGCGGGTCGCGCCGACCAGCCGCATCACCTCGACCTCACGGCGGCGGGTGTAGATCGAGAGCCGGATCGTGTTGCCGACCAGCATCAGCGAAGCGAGGATCAGCAGCGCCGTGATCACGGTCAGGACGATCTTCAGGGCACTGGTCACCTGCTCGATCTGCTGTGACTCCTGCTGGCGGTCGAAGACGTCTTGGATGATCGGCGAGATCGGCTGCGGCTTGCCGTTCGGGCCGACCGGGGTCACCGCGGCGCGGACGGCATCGAGGTTGCTCGCGTCGTCGGCCTTGATCTGGAAGTTGGCGGGCAGCGGGTTGTCGTGCAGCTGGGCGAGCAGGTCTTCGCTCTTGCTCTTGCCGAGGTCCTTTTCCAGTTCGCGCAGCGCCTCGCCCTTGCTGATGAAGCTGACCGAGGCGACGTTGGGAATTTCCTCCAGCTTGCTTTCCAGGGCCGCGATTTCGCCCTGCGTTGCATCGTCGTAGATCGCCACCCGGAACTCGAGGCTGTCGCGCACCGATTCGCTCTTGGCCTGGGTCGTCTGGAAGACGGGAATGAGGACGCCGAGCAGGATCACCGTCGTCACCGTGGTCACGATCGCCGCCATGCTCGGGGCGCCGTTGCGGCGCAGGGCCCGGAAAGCCTCCTGGGTGAAGAAGAAGAATCGCGACATCTAGATCAGCGCGTCGTGTCCGTTGGTCTGGCCCTCGGGGGCGACGCCCATCTCGGCCCGCATGCGCACGCCGAACTCGGTCGTCGACTCCTCGGTGTAGCCGCCGCTGACCTCGTCGCGGACGACGCGGCCCTCGTAGAGCTCGATCACACGACGCTGCATGTTGTCGACCATCTCGCGATCGTGGGTGACGACGACCACGGTCGTGCCGGTCTTGTTGATCCGGTAGAGCAGCTGCATCACGCCGATCGAGGTGACCGGGTCGAGGTTGCCGCTGGGCTCGTCGGCGAGCAGCAGCGGGGGGTGGTTGACGAAGGCGCGGGCAATTGAGACGCGCTGTTGCTCGCCGCCAGAGAGCTGGTCGGGATAGCTGTGCAGCTTGGTCGAGAGGCCGACGAGGCGCAGCGTCTCCGGCACCTGGCTGCGGATCTGGGCGCGGCTGGCGCCGATCACCTGCAGCGCGTAGGCGACGTTGTCGTAGACGGTGCGGTCGGGAAGCAGCTTGAAGTCCTGGAAGACGGTGCCGATGTTGCGCCGCAGCTGCGGGATTTTCTTCTCCGGCAGGGCGCCGATGTCGCGGCCGGCGATGCGGACGCTGCCGTCCGTCGCCGCCTCGTCGCGGATCAGCGTCTTGATCAGGGTCGACTTGCCGCAGCCGGTCGGGCCGACGAGGAAGACGAACTCGCCACGGTCGACGGCCAGCGAGACCCGGTCGAGCGCCATGTGACCACCCGGGTAGACCTTGGTCACGTCGCGCAGCTCGATGATCGGCTTGCCTCCCGGCCGCCGTCGTTGCGGCTCTGAGCCGCTCGTCTTTCGCTTTCGCAATCTGGCCATGCCCGCGCTCCCTTCTGCGGACACAGGGTGACTCCTGCGCCCCGCCGGGCGCGCAATTCCGCGCCCAAGTTGAGTGAGCGAAAGACTAGCGAATTATTAGGGAACGCTCACGAAGTGCTCAGTCGCGGCAACAGCTAGCCCTTCGCCTTGCAGCTGCGATTCAAGACCGAGACCAGTTTCATCCCGCCGGCGAAGGCAAAGCTGGTGCGTGCGAGGGGGAAAGCGGCGCCCGGAAAACCGGCCGGGGCGGGACAACCAGCGCTGAGATAGCTGCGCTGCCTGCCCTGGTAGCGGAAGCTGCGGCGCAGCGTCATTTCGAGGCCGGTCACGTACCCCCAATTGCCGGTCGCGCGAGGCAGCGAGGTTTCCAGGACGGTCCCGTACGTGCCGGAGGAATCACTGATCGAGAACGGCAGCACGTAGGAGGTGGGGATCGGCTGGGTGCCGTATATGTGGGCGAGGATCGCCGGCTTGCCGTGCAGGCGCCCGTTGAAGGCGAGTACCTTGCCACTCGAGGGGAAGGGCGACTGCTCCGGCAGCTTCACGTTGGCTGCGAAGTGCCCTTCGCCCACCAGCGCCGCGGTGCAGGCTGCTCTGGCCCCGGCGGTCGTCGAGGGTTGAATCTCCCGTTCCTCGCAAACGGGCAGGCCCCGGGGGCTGAAGTGACCATTGCGGTTGATCTCGATTGCGATCCGCCGCAACTGCGGTGGGTCACCGCCGCCCGTGCCCGAGATCCGCGCGTCGACCGCGATCCCTACCGGAGCCGCCCCATGCCGGGGGAGCGCGTGAGGGGTCAGCTTGCCGTCGAAATTAACTTGCACCGGTCCACGCCGGACGACCACGGAGGCCGACGCCCCCGCGCGCCGGGGAGCCCTTGACACCCTTGGGTCGGTGCCGGCCGGGCCGCTCGCCAGGCTGGTGCGGATGCCGGCCGCAGTTCCCGAGGGCGTCGACTGACCTCCGAGGGGTAGTGCCTCCGGCGCCGGCGCCGTGTACGGACCGTACTTGAGCAGGTTCGAATCGACGCTGTTGCCGGTGGTGACGTAGAGGTCACCCGTGCCGGGATCCACGGCCAAGCCGGAAGGTTCGCCGAACAGCGGTCCTTCCTTTTCTTCGCCGAAGCCCCCATAGAGACGGTCGTCCAAGCGGTCGAGGTAGGCGCCGGAGGAATCGAACTCGTAGATCGCCGCCCCCGGCTCCTCCGCGCCCGGCTCGGCATTTTCGCTGACGAGCAGGTGCCCTTCCCCCGCGGTTGCGCTCGTATCCACCGCCACCGCCGCATCGACCAGCGAGTTGAATTCGGACCCCGCCGGCCCGTCGATCTCGGCCACGGGATCGTTCAGGTCAACTGCCGGTTCGAAGACCTTGACCGTGTTGGTGCCCGCGTCCGGGACGTAGACCCGGTCGCCCGTGGAGTCGACGGCGACACCGTAGGCGTCAATCAGGTTGCCGAGGCCGATTTTCTCGGCCGGCACATCCCCAGACACGACCGGGGCGTCGTAGACGACGACGTAAGTGCGATCGTCGACGTAGACGTTGCCCGCTTCGTCGACGGCGACCCCGGTCGAAGGACCGGGATCGATGACCTCCTCATTGGGAGGAACGGGGGGGTCTCCGACGGGAAGGCTGAGGACCGCCTGGTGGTATTCGTTGCCGTAGAGGATGCCGGCCGGGTCGACCGCGAGCCCACAGACAGCGTCGAGTTCGTTGATCTCGGTGCGCGGATCCCCACCTTCGAGGCCCCGTGAGCCCTGGAACAGGCCGGGAAGGCTGAAGCGGTCAATGGCCCGGTGGTAGTAGTCGGAGACGTAGAGGAGTTGCGAGAGCGGCGCGACGGCGACGCCGCAAGCCCCTTCGATCTGCCCTCCCGGCGCCAGCGCGAGCTGGGTTGGGGCGAGCCAGGCACCTTCCCTCGGAGGACTTCCTTCGCGAGTCAGCGCCGCACGGTCGGCCGAGGCCTCGAACGGGCTGGCCGCGAGCAGAGCGAGCAGCAGGCAGACCAAGACACCCGCGATAGCTCTGATCCTCATCGACGTCCCCGCCCTTTCTTCTTCCTCTTCTTGCAATCGGCCCTCAGCTCAGGGTGCAAGCGCCAACCGCGGTTGGCGTGGCCGACGAACCTCGCCGTGGCGAGCTGCCTGCTCTTGCAGACGTTTTCCGCGTTGACCAGCACGCCGCGTTTGCCGCCGTTCATCTTCAGCACGAACTTGCTCACCGGCGCATCGGGGATCGTCGGGAAGCTGCCGCGAATGCCGCCTCTGAACGAGTCGATATGACCCTCGACGTCGACCTCGATGCCCTGCCCGCGCAGGGCGAAGACGAGGTCGGGCAAGGTGTGGCTGGAGGAGCGCAGGTACGCCGGCCCTTCCATCGGTGCGCCGAGCAGCGGCGTGAAAGCGCGTACGTGACCATAGACCGACCCGGGCGGGCAGCGGTCGGCGGCGAACTGGGTCCTCGTGCAGATCGTCCGGATTCGCGACTGGTCCAAGAAGAGCGACGGCGGTAGCCGCACCTGGGAGGAGGCGATGTTGGCCTCGCCGGGGCGCGGGCGGACGGTGACGCGCAGCGACGGATAGTCGCCCCGCTTGGTCCCGCCCTTCAGCCTGAGGGCGATCCGCGGCCTGAAGTCGAGCGAGGCGCAATCGAAGGCCTGGAACCGTGAGCCGGCGACCGCCAGCGTGTCATCGGAGCGATCGGCAAAACGTTGCCCGGCCCCGTTCAGGGCGGAGACGACCGCGAACGGTTCACAGCTGGTCGGGTTGAGGGTGAAGCTGGGCCGGTCGATGTAGGCGCGAATGTCGCGCAGGTGGATCGGAATCCCGCTGACTATGTGGGGGATCGGGTCGGTGCCGGTCGCGTCGATCGACGCCTGCGCCGTGCGTGGATCGATGCGAACCGCCGAACGGACGATGACCACACCGAGGTCGAAGGGCCCGACCAGCGCGGAGTCGATCGCGACGACGGAGAACGAGGAGCCACGGTAGGGGCCGGCGAGATAGAGGTTGCCGGGCGCGTAAGCGAGGACCGAGCCGACCCCGTAGCCGGAATTGGTGCGGCCGATCAGGCTCGCCGCCGGGCAGGAGGGATGGTCGCGCTCAGCCACGCCGGAGTTGCGCCTTGCCGCTTCGATCGCGGCGTCGGGGCAATAGGGGATGCCGGCGATCTTGGCCAGCAAGCCGGGCGGGAACTGCGCCGAGTAGGAGACGATCTCCTGTTCGGCGACCTTCCGGGTCAGGTGCAGGTAGAACGGGGTGTAGGCGCCGGCGCGCGAGTTGAGCATGCCACCCACTGCCTGCGGCGCAAAGGGAGCTGGACCCGAAGGGCAGGGCCCACCCCCCACCCCCGCGGTGATCGCGGCCGCCATCGATTTGTGCCGGACCACGGTGGGGTCACGCCAGGGAGTCAGATCGGCCTCGGTGGAGATCGCCCCGCAAACCGCCGGCGTGGCGAGCGGGCTCCTCTGCCCTTCGCGAAAGTGGATTTCCAGATCCGAGTAAGGCAGCTGGGGCAGCTTGTCGAAGACGGCGGTCAGGCTGCCGCTGCCTGGGTCGGCCTTCAGCTCGCCCGCGACCTTGACCAGGATGCCGCGCTCGGTCGACTTGGCCACCAGGTAGATGGCGATCAGGCTGCCAAAGGGATTCTCATGCGGCGCGGCGAGGAAGATCGAGCCGCTGACCGCGCCGGAGACGATCGGCGTCTCGACCCGGAAGTCACCGATCTTCGACTCGGCGGGGCAACCTGTGCCGAAGGGCGTGAACGCAGATTCCGCCGCGTATTGCGCCGCCGTGCAGACCCCCAGGCCGGACCCCACGGAGGGATTGATCGTGACGCCCTGGGGCAGGGCGACCACGGCCTTGCGCACCGGTGTCGGAGCGTTGCGGCGGGGGTTGGTGACACCTTCGGTATCGACCAGGATGTGAAACTCGTAGCCGGAGGGGGACGACGCCCGCGCGTCGCTCAGCCGGGCCGAGGCCAGCGGTTCGAATTCCAGTTTTTCGCAGCCGGACAACGAGGGCTTGCCCAAGGTGCTCCTGCTGACCTCGACACCCTGCAACCAGGAATCCGCCGTCACCCCGAAATCCATCGGCTCTTCGCACGAGGTCGGCATCGTCAGGTAGGCGCGCGGGACGAATTCGCTGTTGATTGGGGGGCCGACTGAGCATTTTGCCCAGCCGAAGGCCGGCTCGAGCTCATTGAGGCAGTTACCGCGCTGCTCGTTGTGGATCACCGACCAAGGAACGCCCCAGATCGACACCGTCAACCCAGAGACGTGCAGCTGCTCGGGCACGTTCGTCGCCTTCAGCATGGTTCCGTACTCGCCGTCGGCCTGGCGAATCGACGGTACGAAGACGAGCGGCCGGCCGAACGGGCTGGCCCCGAGCTCGGCGGGCGCGCCCCGGTGGGGCGCCAGGTTGAAGAGGCCGAAAGTCCGCTCCGTGCCCCCCGCGGCGGCGGAGCGAACGGTGACGATGCCCACCTGGGTTTTGTCCTTGCAGCTCTCGCCGGAGAGACTTCCTTCCCAGGGTGAGACGCGCGGGGTTTCGAATTCCTCGGCGCTGCACAGGGTCTGCCTCGTGGCGGTCGGGTTTTCGATCAGGCCGGGGGGCAGTTTGACACTGAGATTGCGCAGCCCGTCCTCGCCAGGGAGACCACCGTCTTCCTGGAAGTCGACGTTGAACGTCGCGGCGACCGGGTGTGAGCCCGCCTGCTCGGCCGGACGATCCGTCGCTTCGTAGATGTTGGCGTCGAACCCCGCGACCCCGGGCTGAAAGCCGAAGGCGTCCGCTCCGGCCGGCGCGGCCGAGGCGACGGCAAGCGAGAGTACGAGAGCCAAGGCGAGCCGGCTCGTCACCGCATCGGTCTTTCGGCCCGCCGGTCTCGCCCACGTCGGTGCTTCCTGCGATCGCCTTTGCGGTGCTTCTTGCCGTGCTGCCGCGGTTCGAAGATGTGCAGCGGCGGGTTGCCGGCAGTTGGGACGAGCGTGCCGGGGGTCGGATCTTCGGGTTCCGGCGGCAGCGGTTGGCAGCTATCGCCGAAGCAGATGATTTCTTCGCTGGGCGGTTCAACCGGTTCTGCGCAAATTGCCGCCGCAGGGGCAATCGCCGCGATCGCGCAGGCGAGCAACACCGCTGCCACGGTCTCCCTGAACCGAGCCACCGCTTAGTTCTACGGTACGACGGTCAGTTTTTCAAGAAACGTTTGGGTACTTCTAGCTAGGCGGGCTGCGCCGCCCGCTCTGCCGCGGCGACGATGTGCTCGGCGTCGATCCCAGCGGCGGCCAGCAGGTCAGCGGGCGGACCGCTACCCGGACGCTCACTGACGGCGAGGCGGGTGAGGCGGACCTGGGAACCGGCTTCGGCGAGCACGCCGGCGACGGTCTCGCCGATGCCACCCTCGGCCCAGTGGTCCTCGACGGTGAGGATCGCGCCGGTCTCGTCGGCCGCCTTGACCACGGTCTCAGTGTCCACCGGCTTGACCGAGTAGAGGTCGATCACCCGGGCGGAGATGCCCTTGCCGGCAAGCTCTTCGGCCGCGGCGAGGCATTCGCGCAGGGTGATGCCGGCGCCGATCAGGGTGATCGCGTCGTCATCGCCGGAGCGAACCGTATGGCTGCCGCCGATCTCGAAGGTCTCGTCCGCCCCGTAGAGGACCGGGGTCGCCTCGCGGGTCGTGCGCAGGTAGCTGACGCCGCGGTGCTCGCGCATCGCGTCGAGTAGCTGCACGGCCTGGTTGGCATCGCTGGGGTAGAGCACGACGCTGCCGAGCACGGCGCGCAGCGAGGCGATGTCTTCCAGCGCCATCTGCGAGGGACCGTCGGGGCCGATCGAGACGCCGACGTGGGAGCCGCAGAGCTTCAGGTCGGCGTCGGAGATCGCCGCCATGCGAACGAAGTCGTAGGCGCGACTGAGGAAGGCGCCGAAGGAGGAGGCGAACGGCTTCCAGCCGCGCGTCTGCAGGCCAACAGCCGCAGCGACCATCTGCTGCTCGGCGATGTACATCTCGAAGAAGCGGTCGGGGTGCTTTGCAGCGAAGCGTTCCGCGTAGGTCGAGTTACCGACCTCGCCGTCGAGCGCGACCACCTTCTCGTCGATCGAGCCGAGCCAGGCGAGGGCGTCGCCGTAGGCGGCGCGGGTGGCGACCTTCTCGCCTACCTCGTAGCTGGGCCGCTCAACCGCGGCCGTCTCGATCTCGAACGGCTTCGCCTCGCCCGGAGCGGCAACCTCGACGCTGACGTCGCGGATCCCGCCCAGCTCCTCGACCGCGGCCTCGGGATCGGCCAGCGGCTTGCCGTGCTGGTTCTCCTTGTCCTCGACCGCGGCGACGCCGGAGCCCTTCTTGGTGCGGGCGAAGATCACCGCGGGCCGGTCGGCCTCCTGGGCGCGCGCGTAAGCGGCGTCGATCGCCCCAAAGTCGTGGCCGTCGATCTCCTGCACGTCCCAGCCGCAGGCGCTCGCTCGCGCCGCCAGCGAGGAGGTGTCCCAGCCGTGCATGGTCGGGCCGCGCTGGCCGAGCCGGTTGACGTCGACGATCGCAATCAGGTTGCTGAGCTGCGCGTAGCCGGCGTGCTCGAAGGCCTCCCACATCGATCCCTCGGCCAGCTCGGAATCGCCGCAGAGCACCCAGACCCGCAGGTCGGAGTGCTCGAGGCGGTCGGCGGCAAGCGCGATGCCGACCGAGATCGGCAGACCCTGGCCGAGCGAGCCGGTGGCGACGTCGACCCAGGGCAGTTCCGGCGTCGGGTGGCCCTGCAGGCGCGAGCCGAACTCGCGGAAGGTGAGCAGCTCCTCGTCATCGATCGCTCCCGCGGCCTTGTAGAGCGCGTAGAGCAGCGGCGAAGCGTGGCCCTTGGAGAAGACGAGGTGGTCGTTGGCCGCGTTCTCGGGAGCGTTGAAGTCGTAGCGCAGGTACTTGCTGAAGAGCACCGCCATCAGGTCTGCCGCCGACATCGAGGAGGTCGGGTGACCGGAGTTCGCCGCGGCGGCGGCGCGGACCGAGTCGACGCGCAGTTGCTGGGCGAGCTCCTTCACGGGCGGGGACAATATCGTTGCCGGGCGCCGCCTCCTCTGCTCATGCATGGGCGCGCTCATCACACCCGGCGATCACGCGCCCCTGCTCGGGCGTCCGGGGGCGGCTAGCCGATCGCGACCATGCGCTCGATCGGCAGCTTTGCCCGCGCCGCAACGTCCGCCGGAACGCTGACCTCGAACCTCATATCGCGCAGGCTGTCGCGCAGCTTCGGCAGCGTGATCATCTTCATGTACTTGCAGAAGGCCATCCGGTTGGCCTCGATCAGGTTGGCCTGCGGGGCGGCCTGCTGCAGCGGATAGAGCATGCCGTTCTCGGTGGCGACGATGAAGCTGCCGCCGGGGTTCTCTTCGACGTGCTCGAGCATCCCCGAAGTGGAGAGCATGTGGACCCCCTCGGGCTCGATCTCACCGGAGGCGACGTACTCCATCGCCTGCGTGGCGCAGCCGCACTCGGGGTGGATCAGGAACTCGGCCTCGGGGTTCTCGGCCCGGGTCTGGGCGATGTCGCCGGGGCGAATGCCGGCGTGCACGTGGCACTCGCCGTCCCAGATGTGAAAGCGGGTGCGGCGCTCGGGATCCTCGTGCAGACCGGTCTCACGCTCGACGAAGGCGCCCAGCCACATGTCGGGGCCGAAGAGGATCTCGGTATCGGCGCCGTGCTCCGCCCAGATGTGCTCAACCACCTTGACCGCGTTGGAGGAGGTGCAGCAGTAGTCGGTCTCCGCCTTCACCTCGGCCGAGGTGTTGACGTACATGACCACCAGCGCACCGGGATGCTCGGCCTTCCAGGCGCGCAGCTGGTCGGCGTCGATCGAGTCGGCGAGCGAGCAGCCGGCGTCGAGGTCGGGGATCAGCACCTTCTTCTCGGGCGAGAGGATCGAGGCGGTCTCGGCCATGAAGTGAACGCCGCAGAAGGCGATCGCCTCGGCATCGGTGGCGGCGGCCTCGCGCGAGAGGCCGAGCGAGTCGCCCATGTGATCGGCGACGTCCTGGACCTCGGGCAGCTGGTAGTTGTGGGCGAGGATCACGGCGTTGCGCTCGGCGGCGAGCGCACGCACTTCCTCGCTCAGGGCAGCGATCTCTACGGGCGAAAGAGCGTCCGGTGAAATGGGTTGGATCGTCGGGAGCTCTTGCACGAGCCCTTCCTTTCCTGATGTTCGCTGGCCCGGCACTCTTGCCTTGAACCAGTCGAATGAACGTTGTTCAAGTCTAACCTCTCGGCATGCCCGAGTTGCCCGAGGTCGAGATAACCGCCCGCCGGCTCGACGCCGCGACGCGCGGGACCAGGGTCGAATCGGCGCTGGCACCGGGGGTGAACGTGATGAAGACCTTCGACCCGCCGTTGGAAACGCTGGCCGGCCGCGAGATCACGGCGATCAGGCGCATCGGCAAGATGCCAGTGGTCGAGTTCGGCGACCTGGCCCTACTGATCCACCTGATGTCGGCGGGGCGCCTGCGGATCTTCGACAAACGGGCTTCGCCCAAAGACCGCGCCTCACGCGTGCTGATCCGACTCGACGACGGCCGCGAGCTGCGGCTACGCGAGTTCGGGACCAAGCAGCGTGCCTGGGCCAAGCTGCTGCCCAGCGACTCGGTCAATGACGACGAGGCCGTCGCCCGGCTCGGCCCGGAAGCCTGGCCGGCGCCACCGCTGGACGAGTTCGCCGCCCTGATCGATCAGCCCCGCCACCTCCACCCCCTCCTCCGTCACCAGGGCGACATCTCCGGCATCGGCCGCTCCTGGGTCGACGAGATCCTCTGGGAGGCCCGGCTCTCTCCTTTCAAGAAGGGCTCCGAACTGGATGAGGCCGAGGTCGGGCAATTGCACGACTCTCTCCACGTGCTCGGCGACGCGATCGAGCACTACGAGGAGACGATCGGCGAGCAACTGCCAGACAAAGTGCCGATGCCGCTGCAGGTTCACAAGCGCGAGGGCGAGCCCTGCCCGCGCTGTGGGACGACGATCGAGGCGGTCTTTTTCTCAGAGCATCAGACGAACTACTGCCCGAAGGAGCAAACCGGGGGCAGGGTTCTCAAGGACCGGCGGCTGTCTCGCCTACTGAAGTGAGGCCCAAGAGGGACAGGCGCCCTCTCCCGGAGACCGTTGCGCAGCAGATCGCTTGTGGAGCTCCAAGCCGAATACCGGGAGCCTCCGGGAGAGGGCGCCTGTCCCTCTTACGCGAGCTCAATCAGCATGCTGAAGTCGAGCGTCGGAGCTGAGTGAGTTAGAGCCCCGACGGAAATGAGGTCCACGCCGGTTTCAGCGATTGGCCGAACGGTCTCCAGGTTGACGCCGCCGGATGCCTCCAGGGAAGGGCCTTTGCCAGTGCCAGCGTTTTCGTCTCGGAGCTTCACCGCTCCGCGCAAAGTCTCTAAGTCCATGTTGTCGAGCAGGAGGATGTCGGCGCCGGTGCCTAGGGCGTAGGCGACCTCGTCTAGGTTGCGGGTCTCGACCTCGACAGCGAGATCGGGGTGCTTAGTGCGGGCGGCGTGGACAGCCTTGGCCAAGCTGCCGGCGACGGCGATGTGGTTCTCCTTGATCAGGACCGCGTCGTAGAGGCCCATGCGGTGATTGCGGCCGCCGCCGGCCAGAACAGCCGCCTTCTCCAGCTCACGCAGGCCCGGGGTGGTCTTGCGGGTGTCGAGAATCGCGGCGCCGGTGCCGGCGATCGCCTCGACGTAACGAGCGGTCAGGGTCGCTACGCCGGAGAGGTGGCCGAGAAAGTTGAGCGCGGTGCGCTCCGCCGCCAGCAGCGCCGCCGCCGGCCCGCTGGCGAAGAGGACATCGGCTGGAACCCCATCGCGCCACTGCCCCTCAACCACGAGGTTGTCGACGTCCTCAACCCCACACTGCCGCATCGTCTCCGCCACCACCCCCAGCCCGAAGACCACGCCCGGCTGCTTCTGCACGATCCGAGCCCGTCCCCTCGCCTCAGCCGGAACCGTCGCCTCAGACGTCACGTCGCCAGAACCCACATCCTCCGCAAGCGCCCCCGCCACCAGCTCCCGAAGATCGTCTGCCATTCGCCGCACCCTAGATCACGCGCACTTCGACCTGGCTCTCACGTTGGCAGTGGCTAGTGCGTTTAATCCAGTGAGTGAGCAAATTGCCGCCGTTCCAGACACTGCTGGATGAGCACGCCACCGCCGTGATGGGAGTTCTCCGCGGTGCCGTCGGCCGAACCGACGCCGATGATTGCTTCCAGGAGACCTTCCTGGCCGCCCTGCGTGCCTATCCCAAGCTGGTCAACACCGACAACCTGCGCGGCTGGCTGCTGACGATCGCCCACCGCAAGGCGATCGACCACCACCGCGCCAACGGCCGCCGGCCGCCTTCGGTGGCCGAGCCGGACGAGATCGGGGTCAGCGACCCGGGCCCCGGCGACGGCATCTGGCCGCTGGTCGAGGGCCTGCCGCCGAAGCAGCGTGCTGCCGTGGCACTGCGCTACGCCTGCGACATGCCCCACGCCGAGATCGCCGCCGCCCTGGGCTGCTCACCCGAGGCGGCGCGGCGCAGCCTGCACGAGGGGATCAAGCGACTGAGAAAGGAGCTGGCATGAAGGCATCGCTACAACGCCTCGCCGAGCGCGCCGAGGCCGAGGGGCTGCTCGACGTCGCCTACGCCAACGTCGACTCGCCCTTCGGGCCGCTGCTGCTCGCCGCCACGCCGCGGGGCCTGGTCCGCGTCAACCTGCCCAACTACGACCCCGAGGAGGCCCTCGAGGAGCTGGCGGCAAAGGTCTCTCCGCGGGTACTGGAGGCGCCGGCCAAGTTCGAGCAGGCGCGACGCGAGCTCGAGCTCTACTTCGAGGGCAAGCTGACCGAGTTCGACCTGCCGATCGACTGGCAGCTGACCCACGGCTTCCGCGGCAAGGTGCAGCGAGCGATCGGGCGCATCCCCTACGGCCAGACCCGCACCTACATGGAGATGGCGCGCAGCGCCGGCAACGAGCGCGCCGTGCGAGCGGCCGGCAGCGCCTGCGGCCACAACCCGATCCCGATCTTCGTCCCCTGCCACCGCGTGCTGCGCAGCGGCGGCGGCCTCGGCGGCTACGGCGGCGGCCTGCCGATGAAGGAAGAGCTGCTGAAGCTCGAGGGCGTGCTCTAGGCGGAGCCGAAGAGCGCCCGCGCCCGCTCGATCACGAGCTCGGGTTTCTCCTCGGCGATGAAGTGCCCGCAGTCCTTGATTTCCTCGACGCTCATGTCGTCGGCGTAGGGCTCGAAGCCAGCGAGGATGTCGGCCCGGATCACGGGATCTGCCTCGCCGGCGAGGATCCGGGTCGGCACCGGGCTGCGCTGCGAGCGGTAGTGACCCTTTTTCAGACGCGGCAGCTCGCGCAGCAGAAAGCTGCGGTAGACGTGAGAAGCGGCGAGCGCATGGGCGCGGGAGCGGAAGCTCTCGGCGTAGCAGTCGAGCTCCTCCCTGCTCCAGCGCGCGTCGGGGTGCGACCCCTTGCTGATCACCAAACGGACGAAGCCCGGCAGGAAGCGATGGACCCCGGCGCCGAGGAAGGGGGTCGCGAGGATGAACTGGTAGGCGGTCCGCTGCAGCGCCTGCGGCGACGGCTTCGGCGGCTCGAACCAGGGATGGACGATGCCGAGGGCGAGGTAGTTGCGAATGCGCTCGGGTGTGTCGAGGCAGAGCAGGAAGCCGGCGTAGCCGCCCCAGTCGTGGGCGACCAGGTCGACCTGGTCGTGCTCCAGCTCGTCGAGCAGGGCAAGGACGTCGGCTGCCAGTTCGGAGATTTCGTAGCGACCGGCGGGAGCTTCGCTCCAGCCGAAGCCGCGCAGGTCGGGACAGATCACGCGGTGGCTCTCGGCCAGCGCCGGGATCACCTTGCGCCAGGTCCACCAGTGCTGCGGCCAGCCGTGGAGGAGGAGGACCGGCGGCCCCTCCCCCGCTTCGGCGACGTGCAGGCGAACGCCGGGGACGTTGACGTAACGGTGCCTGACTCCGTCGATCTCCGGCGGCGATCCGTGCATTACCGAGAATCTACGGGAAACCCGCGGACCTGAGCCACCCAGCCTAAAGGGATCATGGCCCGCAACCGATTAGGAGAACATGCCCCGCCTCCGCCTCGTCTTGCCGCTCGCCCTGCTCGCGATCCTTGTCGCCTCCCAATCGGCCTACGCCCTCGACGATGCCGAAACGAGCGCTTCGCCCCCGGATCCCGGCGCCTCGCTGAGTGAAGAAATCGAATTCGAAGACGAATGCGTCGAAAGCAGCGAAGACGAAGAAGGCGAGGGTTCCGAAGAAGGCGAGGAAGAATGCGAAGCCGAAGCTGAGGACGCCGGCTTTTCGCCGGCAGAGGACTGCTATCTGCGCACCGCACGGGCGCGTGTGGTTGCCTATCCGACACGCAACATGATGCGGCTCACCCTTGGCTACACGACTTACACCCCCGCCACGGCAACGGTCGAATACGGCGCCAAGAGTGACCCTCACCTAGGCACCGTACGTCGACAGCTCGGGCGCAGTGGCGTGGTCCGCCTCAGTAAGCATCTCGGCGGCAAGGAGATGGCACAGGTCCAGGCGTCGCGCCGTTTCACGGTGACGGTTCACGTGCCGGAAACGCCACGAGGGTGCCAGCGCTTCGAGGTCCAGCGGCTGCAGGTCGAGCGCAGCAGCGATTCCCGGGTCACCTGGTCCGAGACCGCTAGCTAGGCGCCGGCACTACACCATCCAGCCAACCCGCCGCTGCCGCCAGCTGCGCCGGGTCGATCTGGTGCCCGAGCTCGGACTCGTGGTACTCGACCTTCAGCCCGCCCGATTCGAGCAGCTCGCGGGCGCGCTGGGCAAACTCGATTCCGATGATCGGGTCGCGGCTCCCGTGCGCAACGAAGGCCCTGGTCGCGAGCCGATCGTCGAAGCGGGGCTCCCAGTCCTCGACCGTGGGAACGAAGCCGCTGAAACCGAGGATTCCGGCAACCGCCGGCCGCTCCCCACTCAGCCCCATCGCGTAGCTCATCACCGCGCCCATCGAGAAGCCGCCCAGCACCGTCCGCGCCGGGGCGATGCCCGTCTCCTCCCAGAGCTGGTCGTGCAGCTCAGCCAACGCCTCGCGGGCGGCGTCGAAGGTCTCGCGATCGGGATAGCCGACGCGCGGCACCAGGTACCAGTGGTAGCCAGGTGAGCCATCGAGTGCCAACGGCGCCCGCGGGGTGACCACCTGCAGGCGCTGCCGCGGATCGAGCAGGTCGGCCAGCCCGAGCAAATCACGCTCTTCGGTGCCCCGCCCGTGGTGGAGCACCAACAGGCCCTCCGGCTCGGCTGCCGCAGGACGCTCGAGAAAAGTGAGCGGGCTGGCGATCGGAGCTCCCAGCTAGCTGGCTGCCGAGGCGGCGGTCTTGTTCAGGTAGTCGCGGATGAAGTCGTCGAGGTCGCCGTCGAGGACACGTTGGGCGTCGCCCGCCTCGTGGCCGGTGCGGTGGTCCTTGACCCGTTGGTCCGGGTGGAGGAAGTAGCTGCGGATCTGCGAGCCCCAGGCCACGTCCTTGACCTCGCCGCGGACCTTGGCCAGCTCTTCGGCCCGTTTGCGCTCCTCGAGCTCGATCAACTTCGAGCGCAGGAACTGCATCGCCACGGCCTTGTTCTGGGTCTGCGAGCGCTCGTTCTGGCACTGCACGACGACGCCGGTGGGAATGTGGGTGATGCGCACCGCCGAGTCGGTCTTGTTGACGTGCTGGCCACCGGCCCCGGAGGCGCGATAGGTGTCAATCCGCAGATCGGCGTCGTCGACCTCGACCTCGACGCTTTCGTCGACCAACGGGCCGACGTCGAGCTGGGCGAAGCTGGTATGGCGCCGCGCCGAGGAGTCGAAGGGAGAGATCCGCACCAAGCGGTGCACCCCGCGCTCGGCGGCGAAGAGGCCGTAAGCGTTCTCGCCACGAGCGATGAAGGTCGCCGACTTGAGCCCGGCCTCCTCCCCCGGCGAGGCCTCCTTCATCTCGACCTCGAAGCCACGGCCCTCGGCCCAGCGCAGGTACATGCGCAGCAGCATCTCGGCCCAGTCCTGGGAGTCGGTGCCGCCGGCGCCAGCGTGAACGGTGACGACCGCGTCGCCGGCATCGTAGGAACCACTGAACAGGCGCGCCTCTTCGAGCTCGCCGAGCCGCCGCTCAACCGAGGCCAGCTGCGTCGCCAGCTCGCCGGCCATCTCCTCGTCTTCGGCAGCCATCTCGGCCAGCTCGTCGAGATCGCCAGCCTCGGACTGGAGCTCGCGGAAGGTCTTCAGCTTGCGCTGGGCGCGAGCGTGCGCCGCGGAGGTCTTGGCCGCGGACTCCTGGTCGTCCCAGAAGCCAGGGCGCTGCATCTCCTGCTCCAGCCGCTCGACCTCTGCTTCCAGCGAAGCGGGGTCAAAGGTAGTCCGAGAGCAGGGACAACTGCTCGCGGATCTCGGCAAGGCGCGCCGGCACCGATTCAGTCTGCGCGGTCTCTGCCATGGGGCAGAGGTTATTGGACGGGGCTGGTGTCTCCGGGTGCCTTGGCGGAGATGATCCAGGTCGAGGCCGGGGCAAAGACCCCGTCGGGGCCCTCGAAGTCGGCCAAAGCCCCGCGCAGCTCAGTTGCGATCTTGGGGCGGATCTCGTCGATGCGGTCTTCCCAGAGGCGCAGGACCTCACCGGCAGGGCCGAGCGCCATGTTGAACTCGACCGCGTGGGCGAGGTCGTTGCCGATCTTCAGCGGTAGGTCACAGCGGCGCAGCTCGATCTGCTCGAAGCCGGCGATCTTCAGCTGCTCGCTGACCGTGTCGGCGTTGGCCATCGAAAACGGCCCTGGCCCGCAGGTCGGCTGGTCGGTCTCCTCCGGATGGTCGAGGTACTGGTCGACGACGAGCTCGGCGCGGCGGACCCATTCGTTGTCGTCCTTGCGGCGCCAGACCACGGCGCAGAGCTGACCGCCCGGCGTCAGCGCCCGGCAGACGTTGCGCAGCGCCTGCACCGGGTTGGCGAAGAACATGATCCCCATCCGCGAGAAGGCGTAGTCGAAGCTCTGCTCGAACTCGGTCACCTGCACGTCGCCGACGGCGAAACGAACGTTCGCGGCGCCGGCCTGCTCAGCCTCCTTGCGGGCCAGCTCGATGAACGGCTCAGAGACGTCGATGCCAAGCGCCGCGCCGTCCGGGCCAACCAGCTCGGCCAGTCGCTGGGTCGTATCGCCGAAGCCGCAACCGAGGTCGACGACGCGATCGCCCGGTCGCGGCGGATGCGCCGCCATTGCCTCCTCCCCATGCGCGCCCAGCCCGTCCGCGACGAGATCGCGGTACTGCACGAAGCACTCGAACAGCGGCCCGCTCCAGGCCTCAGTCGCCTCGCGATTCTCTGCGGCCGGGACTCCCATCACCTCCATGGTACGCCCGCCAAGCAAGCTCGCGGTCATCGAAGGGACGCCAGCTGCGGATCCGCTGCTCGTGCAGCACAAAGAGCCAGGCCATCTCGTCCTCACCGGCAGCCGAGCCGTCCTCGTCCCAATGCCAAGTTCGCTTGATCAAGGCAAGGGCCCTGCCGCCGCCGGACTCGGTGTCGTCCTCGAACAGCTCCTCCAGCTCAATCGTCTGCTGCACTCCCCCGGGCGCTCGCGTCGCCCAGATCCGAGCCGCCTCGCGGCCCTTGCGCAGACCCCTCATCGCGTGCAGCTCCACCTCGGGATCGAGCGTGGCGACGAAGCCGTCGAGGTCTCGCTCGTTGAAGGAGCGGATGAACTCGCGTACGGGATCGTGGCTCAAGGCGCGCTACGCACCGTGGCACTTCTTGTACTTCTTGCCACTACCACACCAGCACGGGTCATTGCGGCCGATGTTCTCGTGCTCGCTCTTGACCACCGTCTCGACCACCTCGGAGCCGCCGTTGCCCGCTGCCGTCCCGGCGCCGACTTCGATCGGGCCAGCGCCGGCCGCCACCTGTTGCAGCGCCGAGGGCTGGCCGTCGGGGGTACCGCCGGAGTAGTTCAACGCCGCCGGCGCATTGCCGCCGTTGGGACCGAAAGCGCGCTGCGCCTGTGACTGATCGACCTCGACCTCGACGTGGAAGATCAGCTTGCTGAACTCCTCCCAGATCGAGTGCATCAGCTCCTCGAACATGCCGAAGCCCTCGTTCTTGTAAGCAACCAGGGGATCGATCTGGGCGAAGCCGCGCAGGTGGATGCCCTCGCGCAGGTAGTCCATGTCGTAGAGGTGCTCGCGCCAGCGGTTGTCGATCACCTGCAGCAGGATCGAGCGCTCGAGGTAGCGCATCAGCTCCTCGCCGAAGAGCGCCTCGCGCTCGTCATAGGCGTTCATCGCGTCGTCGTCGAGCTCGTCCTTGAGCTTCTCGCGGTCGACCTGCTCGGGCGCCAACGAGCCGACCTCGACGCTGAGCGGCCAGATCTGGCGCAGCTGCGTCTCCATCTCCGCCATGTCCCAGTCATCGAGCACGTCGCCCGGGGTGTACTCGTCGACGAGGCGCTCGATCACGCCCTCCATCTCGTCGCGGGCGATCTCCGACATGTCGCGGCCTTCGAGGATCTCGCGGCGGTATTTGTAGACGATGCGGCGCTGCTCGTTCATCACGTCGTCGTACTCGAGCACGCGTTTACGAATTAGGAAGTTCTGCTCCTCGACCTTCTTCTGGGCGTTCTCGACGGTCTTGGTCAGCATGCCGGCTTCGAGCGGCATTTCCTCGCCCTCGTCGTCAACCGGGCCAAGTCGGTCGAGGATTTTGTAGATGCGGTCGCCGGCGAAGAGGCGGATCACGTCGTCTTCGGCGGAGAGGAAGAAGCGCGTTTCGCCGGGGTCGCCCTGGCGCCCTGAACGACCGCGCAGCTGGTTGTCGATGCGGCGCGACTCGTGGCGCTCGGTGCCGCAGATATAGAGGCCGCCAAGCTCGCGGACCTGCTCGGCCTCGGCGGCACAGAGCGGTTCCAGCTCGGCGACCTTCTCCGCCAGCGCCTGCTCGTAGTTCTCGTCACCGGGCGCGATGCCCTTCTTCTTCAGCTCGTGGATCGCCGACTGCTCGGGGTCGCCGCCGAGCTTGATGTCGACGCCGCGGCCGGCCATGTTGGTGGCGATCATCACCGCGCCTTTGCGCCCCGCCTGGGCGATCCGCTCGCCCTCTCGCTCGGCGTGCTCGGGCTTGGCGTTGAGCACCGCGTGCTCGATCCCCTGGCGTTTGAGCTCGCCCGAGATCATCTCCGAGACCTCGACCGAGACCGTCCCGACCAGGATCGGCTGGCCCTTCTCGTGGCGGGCGGAGATCTCCGCCAGCACCGCTTTCCACTTGCCGTCCTTGGTCTTGAAGATCTGGTCGTTCTGGTCGGCGCGGACCATCTGGCGGTGGGTCGGGATCTCGACCACCGGCACTTTGTAGATCTTCATGAACTCGGTGGCCTCCGTCAGCGCCGTTCCGGTCATGCCGGAGAGCTTGTCGTAGAGGCGGAAGTAGTTCTGCAGGGTGATCGTCGCCAGCGTCTGGTTCTCCTCACCGATCGCGACGCCCTCCTTGGCCTCGACCGCTTGGTGCAGGCCCTCCGACCAGCGCCGTCCCTCGAGGATGCGGCCGGTGAACTCGTCGATGATCATCACCTGGCCGTCGACCACGGCGTAGTCCTTGTCCTTCTTGTAGAGCGCCTCGGCCTTCAGCGCCTGAACCAGGTGGTTGACCAGACTGCCGTGCTCGCCGAGGTAGAGGTTGTCAACGCCGAGGAACTCCTCGGCCCGTTTCACCCCGCGCTCGGTCGGCGCCACGGTCTTGTGCTTCTCGTCGAACTCGTAGTCGTGCTCGGCCTCGGAGGTGTCCTTCGACTCGCCCATCGAGCGCAGCTTGTCTTTTGCCTGGACGCCGTCCATCTGTTTGGCGAGGCGGGCAAAGGTGTAATAGGTCTGGGCGGCCTGTTCGGGCTGGCCGGAGATGATCAGCGGCGTCCGCGCCTCGTCGATCAGGATGTTGTCGACCTCGTCGACGATCGCAAAGGGGTGGCCGGGTTGGACGCAGTGCTCGAGCGCGTCGGCCATGTTGTCGCGCAGGTAGTCGAAGCCGAACTCCGAGTTGGTGCCGTAGACGACGTCGCAGGCGTACTTGCGCTGGCGCGTGGCGTGGTCGTCACCCTCCTGAACCGCCGCAACGCTGACCCCCAGTGCGTCGTAGACGGGCTGCATCCATTCCGAGTCGCGGCGGGCGAGGTAGTCGTTGACGGTGACGAGGTGGACGCTGTCGCCGGCCAGCGTGTTGAGGAAGACGGCGAGCGTCGCGGTCAGGGTCTTCCCCTCCCCCGTCTTCATCTCGGCGATCGCGCCCTCGTGCAGGACCATGCCGCCGATCAACTGCACGTCGTAGTGGCGCTGGCCGATCGAGCGCCGCGCCGCCTCGCGGGTCAGGGCGAAGGCCTCGGGCAGCAGGTCGTCAAGCGACTCGCCCTCGGCGGCCCGCTTGCGCAGGCCATCGGCCTCCTGGCGCAGTTCGGCATCGTCGAGCAGCTCCATCTCCGGCTCGATCCGGTTGATCGCCTCAGCGCGCTTCTCGTAGGACTTGAATTTCCTGCCCTCTCCCACGCGCAAGGCGCGAGTAACCATGTCCCTTGCATTGGCCACGGATCAGAGGGTAGCTGTCTATTCAATGCGCCTCTCTGCGGGGTGGCGTGGGGCGTGGGGGTCGAGGACTGCCCGCGGGCCCGTCACCCCACGACAGGACCCGCAGCCGAAGCGCTTTGGTCAGGCGGTGCGCCCACGCATCCGCGCCACTGCCTTGCGCGTCTGGGTCCTCTTGCGGCGCAGCTCGCGGTGCTTCTTGACCTGGCGGCGAATGTCCTCTGCCAGGGCGTGGACCGTGTGGACCATCTCGGGCGAGGCCTCGCGGGCTCGCAGGGTGACGCCCTTCAGCCGCAGCGTCGCCTCAGCGACCTGGCTGTCGGCGATCGAGGGATTGCGCTCCTCGTAGATCTCGACGTCGAGCGTTGCCAGTTCCGACACCTGCCTACCGACCCGGCGGAATCGCTTTGTCACATGACCCCGCAGCTCGTCGGTTACCTCGACGTTGCGCCCACGTATCTCGATCCGCATCTTTCCTCCTTGGGTGTCGGTCAGCCGATGCTACGCCCCCGCGCCCGCTCCGTAAAGGTGGCTTTTTACGGACGCCTGGTGAACGTGATTGCGGCTACCCGGATCGCGCCACCTCCACGCAGCGCCCGGGCGCAGGCGGCGAGCGTCGCGCCGGTGGTCAGCACGTCGTCGACCAACAGCACGCTGCGCGGTGCCTCGCCCCGCAGGTCGACGTGGGGAGGCCGGCCGATCCGCTCTGCCCGCCGTCCGCCCAGCTGGCGCCCGCGGTCGCTGCGTGCCAGGCAGGAGACGAGGGGTAGACCGACGCGGATGGAAAGCGCTGCCGCGATCTCGGCCGCGGGGTCGAAGCCGCGGTGGAAGGAACGCAGGCGGCTGCTCGGCACCGGCACGACCTCGCCGCTGAGCAGGGTCGCCGGCGCCAGCCAGGCAATCCGCTCTGCCATCGTCGCGGCCACTGGCAGCAGGCGGCGGAACTTCAGCGCCGTGACGAGATCGCGGGCGACGCCTTCGTGCGCAGCCGAAGACCAGGCCCGGTCGAGCCCGGGCGCTCCGTGGCCCGTAAGCGGCTCCGCTTCAGCGAGCCGGCGTGTGCAGCGCGTGCAGAGGACAGCGTCGATGCGGCAGACGCGGCCGCAGGCAGCGCAAAGCGCCGGAACGAGGCTGGCGAAGGCGGCGTGACGCGGGCCCACGACCCGATCGTCCGGGCTCGGGGCGCACCCGTGGCGCGCAAGTCCTCAGGGAAGTGTCAGGGTTCGGCGACGCGACCCGCGATGGCACCGACCAGCATGCCCTCGGCGGGCAGCTCAGCACCGTCGAGCAGGATCGAGTCACGCACCCAGGCGCCGGCGCCGATCTCGCAGCCATCGCCGATGATCGCCGGGCCCTGGACGCGGGTGCCGGCACCGAAGCTCACGCCGGAGCCGATCAGCGCCGGGCCTTCGATCTCGACCCCCTCGAGCGGGCTCGCCGAGCGGATGCCGTCGGCGACCTGGGGAACGTCGGACTCGATCTCCACCGCGCCGTGCAGGGCGTCGAGGTTGCCCTGACGCAGCTCATCGAGGTTGCCGATGTCGTTCCAGTAGGCCTCGATCTCGTGCGAGTAGAAGGGCACGTCGTTCTCCAATAGTGCCGGAAATACGTCCATCGCCCAGTCGGCGAAGCCATCCGGGTCGTCGGGTCCGGCTGCCTTGCTGGTGCCGGGCTCGGGGAAGTAGTCGAAGATCTCGGCCCGGAACATGTAGATGCCACAGTTGGCCAGGTCGGAGAGCGCTTCCGCCGGCTGGGGCTTCTCCTGGAAGCCCTGAATGCGACCGTCAACACCGGTGATCGCGACGCCGAACTGGGTGGTGTCGCGGACCCGCTTGGTCGCCAGGGTGGCGATGCCGTCGTGGGACTCGTGAAACTCGCGCATCGCGGCGAGATCGATGTCGCTGAGCGCGTCGCCGGAGATCACCAGGAAGGAGTCGCCGAGGAAGCCGGCGGCGTTGCGCACGCCACCGGAGGTGCCGAGCAGCTGCTGCTCACGGCTGTAGGAGAGCTCGATGCCGAGGCCCGAGCCGTTGCCGAAATGGCCCTCGATCGTCTCCGGGAACCAGTGCAGGTTGGCGATCGCCTCGCCGAAGCCGTTGCGGACCAGCAGGCGCACGATGTGCTCCATCACCGGCCGGTTCAGCACCGGCACCATCGGCTTCGGCATCGCGTAGGTGATCGGGCGCAGCCGGGTGCCGAGGCCAGCAGCCAGAACCATCGCCCTCATTGAACTTCCCCTTCCTCGAGCGTGCTTGCGGTCTGCGGCCGTCCGAGCGCAGCCTTGAAGCCCTCGATCGCCTCGACCGGGAGGGGGTCGACCCCTCGGGCCTCAGCGAGAGCGACCGAGACCAGGTCGCCCAGCATCGTCGCCCAGAGCAGGCGGGCGATGCGGGTCTCGCCCTCGGTCTCGAGGCTGATGGAGGTGGCGCCGGTGGCGGCAATCGCCTCGCCGGTCAGCTCGAAGCGGCGGCGCAGGCGTGGATGCTGGTCGGCGTCTTCGAGCAGGACCGCTGCGAAGCTCTCCCCGGACCAGCCGCAGAGCTCGTTGTGGTTGGCCTCGGGCAGCTCGGAGAAGAAGGCGGGGAGCTTCGCGTTCTCGTTGACCTGCGCCTTCCAGCGGCGCGCCACCGGGGCAGTCAGATCGGCGCCGACGATCACCGGAACGCTGCCCTCGAGCTGCGCCGCGATCTCGGCGGCCCGGGCCTGCAACTCCTCGCTGCGCTGGCTGAGGAAGGCCGCGGCGGCGTCGATCTCGGTGTGGATGCGAGGAGCGACGCCGGCCAGGGCGGCGACCTCGGTGGCAATCGTCAGCATGTAGGCGACGGCGGCGCGTGGTTGCAGGATCCCGGGCAGGCCGACCACCGGCACGCCGTCCTGGCGAGCGCCGTCGACCAGCTCGCCGCCGGTGCTGGCGACGAGCCTGCGAGCGCCGAGCGCCTCGGCGGCGGCGAAACAGGCGAGGGTCTCCTCGGTGTTGCCGGAGTAGCTGGAACAGAGCACCGTCCACTCCGGAGTCAGCCAGCTGGGCAGCGCGTAGCCGCGCACGGTAAGCAGCGGGCGGGTGAGGCGATCGCCCAGCGCCGCGGCAGCAAGGTCGGCGCCGATCGCCGAGCCGCCCATCCCGCAGATCGCCAGACCGGCTGCCTCAGCCGGCTCGAGCCGCGCTGATTCAACCCGCCAGAGGGCGTCGCGCAGGTGATCCGGGATCGCGAGTACGTCGTCGAGCATCAGCCCGGGACACTTTCGCCGCTGCCCACCACCGCTCCTTCGAGCTGGGCGCCGTCGGCGACCGCGACCCCGGCGGAGAGGATCGAGCCGCTGACCCGGGCGTCCTCGCCGACGACGCAGCCGTCGAGCAGGACCGAGTCGCGCACTTCCGCCCCCGCCTCGACCCGCGAGCCGCTGCCGAGAACGACGCGCGGCCCGACCGTGGCGCCGTCGGCAACCTGCGCGTCCGGCCCGACCAGCATCCCGGGCGCGGTCGGCTGCACCCTCGTCTCCACGCGCTGCTCGAGAATGTCCCAGGTCGCTTCCAAATATCGCTGCGGGGTGCCGATGTCCATCCAGTACCCGTCTAGGCGCAAGCCGTAAAGGCCCTTGCCGACCAGACGGGGAAAGACATCGCGCTCGATCGAGACCTCCTCACCGGGCGGGATCAAGTCGAGCACCGAGCGCTCGAGCACGTACATGCCGGCGTTGATCTCGCCGGGAACGGCGTCGCCCGTCTTCTCGGTGAACTCGAGCACCTTCCCCCCCGGGTCGGTCCTGACCAGACCGTAGGCGGAGGAGTCCTGGACCGGATGCAGGGCGATCGTCGCCCCTGCGCCCGAGCCTGCGTGTGCTCGCAGCAGCGCGGTCAGGTCGAGGTCGGTGAGCACGTCGCCGTTGAGGGCGAGGAAGCGATCCTCGAGCCGCTCGCCGAGCTCGTCGGCGGCAAAGCGGATCGCCCCCGCGGTGCCGCGCCGCTCCGGCTCGACCACGTAGGAGATCGAGACGCCGGCGCGCTCCTCCTCGCCGACCAGTGCCTCGCGCAGGACGTCGGGCAGGAAGCCGCAGGCGAGCACGACCTCGTCGACTCCGTGCGCCGCCAGCCACTCGATCATGTAGGCGAGGAAGGGGCGATCGACCAGGGTCAACGCCGGCTTGGGCACCGTCTCGGTCAGCGGCCGCAGCCGCGTGCCCTCGCCTCCCACCAGGACGATCGCTTGCACTACTCGGCCGTGCCCGCCGGAACCGGGCCCTCGATGGCGCGGCCGATGCCCTCGTACTCAAAGCCCGCGGCTTTGAGCTGCTTCGCATCGAGGAAGTTGCGCCCGTCGATCAGCAACGGCCGCGCCATCTTCTCGGCCGCGGCCGGCCAGTCCAACTCGGCGAACTCCGGCCACTCGGTGACGAGGATCGCCGCGTCGGCGTCGTCCAAGGTCTCCAGCGCCGAGTCGCGGAACTCGACTCCATCGAAGAGGTCGCGAGCCGCACCGCTGGCCACCGGGTCGTAGGCGACCACCTCGGCCCCCTCCCCTTCCAGGCGCGCCGCCAACACCAGGCTCGAGGCCTCGCGCATGTCATCGGTATGTGGCTTGAAGGCCAGGCCGAGCAGGGCCACGCGCTTGCCGACCAGCGAGCCGAGGTGCTTCTGCAGCTTCTGCACCACACGGCGCTTCTGCAGCTCGTTGACCTCGATCACCGCCCCCAGCAGTTGGAAGTGGTAGCCGCTGTTGCCCGCCAGCATCTTCAGGGCGCTGACGTCCTTGGGGAAGCAGGAGCCGCCGTAGCCGATTCCCGCGCGCAGGAAAGACGACCCGATCCGCTGATCGAGACCCATCCCCCGCGCCACCTCGCTGACGTCGGCGCCGACCTCCTCGCAGACGTTGGCGATCTCGTTGACGAAGGAGATCTTGGTGGCGAGGAAGGCGTTGGAGGCAAGCTTGATCATCTCGGCGCTGGCGACGTCGGTGCGCACGATCTCGCCGCCCAGCGGCTCATAGAGGTCGGCCACGGCGTCGGCGGCGGACTCGTCGCCGAGGTCGGCACCGACGACCACGCGGTCGGGGTGCAGGAAATCCTCTACGGCCGAGCCCTCCTTGAGGAACTCGGGGCAGGAGACGTAGGCGAGGCCGGGACGGTCGCGGCGGATCGACTGGCCCGTCCCCGCCGGCACCGTGCTCTTCATCACCAGCACGTGCTCGCTGTCAGCGGGCAGGTCCTCGACCACGGAACGGACCCGCGAGAGGTCGGCGTCGCCGGAGCGCGTCGGCGGCGTGTCGACGCAGACGAAGAGCAGCCGCGCCCCCTCGAGCAGCTCGGACATCTCGGTGGTGAAGGTGAGCCGCTCGGCGTTGCGCTTCAGCAGCTCTTCGAGACCGGGCTCGTGGATCGTGATCTCGCCGCGCGAGAGCGCCTCGACCTTCTCGGCGAGGATGTCTCGCGCGATCACCGGGTGACCGACCTCGGCGAAGCAGGCGGCGGTGACGAGTCCCACCCAGCCGACCCCGATTACGCCAATCGGCTCTTTCTCTGGGCTCATTTGTTCGCCTTGCCTCCTCTTCGCTTCGGGTTGGGGATCTTGACGTCGGCCGAGCGGGCGATGCCGATCATCTGGTCGTTGGTAAGCGTGTTCAGCAGGTCATTCGCGACCCAGTAGGAATTGTCCCCCCGGTGCCAGGCGACTATCGGTATCCGGTCGCCGTCGACGTAGATGTCGTACTCGCGGCCGTTGATCGTCTTGGTCAGGCTGGGACTGTCGAGGATCGGCGGATCCGACCAGCCCTGGATGCCCTGTAGGCCGAAGTAGTGGATGCCGTCTGACTGCGGCCACTCGACGACCATCCGGTAGGCACCGTGCCGCTTGCCGTCGGAGTCCTTGAAGTGGTAGACGCGAGGATCCTGGACGTGTTCGTAGGAGTTGCTTTCGACGTAGAAGGCGCCCGAGGGAAGGCGGGTCGGGTAGAAGACGGGGAATCCCGCCGAGACCTTGCGCGCCACCGGCTTGGCCTCCAGTTCGCCGGCTTCGCGCGCCGGCACGAGGCCGTCGCTGCCGGGTGGCTTGGTCGGCCCCAGATGCGGCTTCTGCTGGCCCTTGCTCTTGCTCTTCTTCCCCTTCTTCTTGTCCTTGCCCTTCTTCTTCGGCGAGCCTTCTTCCAGCGAGCCGCGCGGGCCGCTGCTCGCTTCGATGCCGAGGAACTGGTTGGTCGCGTCTTCGATCATTTCCGGCGAGGCGTAGACGTAGCTCGGCCCCAGTTCGGCCGGGAAATGGACCTCCTTGATCGCCGCGTTGCGCGAGGAGACGAAGAGCTTCAGCACCTCGAGCATCGTCTCCTTGTCGTTGATGTCGGAGGTCGTGTATTCGGTGAAGATGTCGATCAGGTCATTGCGATCGAGGACCAGGTCGTCGATCGGCACACGCTCGCGAGCGGCGCTTAGGAAGTCTTGCTGGCGGGCGGCGCGGACCAGGTCGGTGTCGGTGTGGCGGTAGCGCACGTACTGCAGCGCCTTCTTGCCGCAGAGCAGCTGGTAGCCCGGCTGCACGTTGATTTCCGAATACTGTTCGGAAGGCGGCACGCCGAGGTTGGAGTGGAAGTAGCGGCGGTCGACGTCGACGTAGACGCAGTTGATCGCGTCGACCGCGCGCACGAAGCCGAGGTAGTCGACGTTGACGACGTGGTTGATCGGCAGGCCGGTCAGTTCCTTGACCACCCGCAGGGTCAGTTTCGGCCCCCCGTAGGCGAAGGCGGCGTTGAACTTATCGGTGCCGACGCCGGGGATTTCGACCTTGAGGTCGCGCGGGATCGACATCAGCGCGATCGCGTTCTGGTCCGGGTCGAGGCGGAGCAGGATCGTCGTGTCAGAGCGGCCCGGGTCGCCCGGTTCGCTGGCTCGCTTGTCAGAGCCGAGGATGAGGATGTTCTCCGGCTCGCCGCCGTTGGTCTGGGAGAGAAATTTCTCGACTTTGTTCTGCAGGACGTTGTTGTGGGAGAGCGCCTTGGCGATGCTGTCGACGTAGCGCAAGATCACCGTCGCGGTAGCCGCGGCGGTGACCAGGACGATGATCGTCGAGCCGAGCGTGAAGCGCCACCAGAAGCGTTTCGGCTTCGGCGGCGGTTCGTGATCGCCCGAGGGCGGCGGCTTGCTCAACCCCGACTCAGCCAAGGTCGCTCAAGCGTTGAGATGGGCGGGGAGCGAGCGCAAGAATGTGTCGAGCGTCTGCCGGTAGGTGTGCAGCGAAGAGATCGAGACCCACTCGTCCGGCCCGTGATGCCCTTCGCCCGCCGGTCCGAACTCGACCGCCGGCACGCCGACCCGCAGGAAGGAGACCGCATCGGAAGCACCGTCGCGGCCCACGCTCATCGGCTCGCCGTCGTGATGGGCGGTAGTCGCCTCGCGCAGGGCGAGGACGTAGGGAAGATTGCGGTCGACCACGGCCGGCGGCCGGGTGAAGAGCTGCTCCACCTCGGCAGCGGCAATGCCCTCCACCTGCTCCAGCAGGGCAGCGGGATCCTGGTCGGGCAGGTAGCGGATGTCGACGTCGATGGCGCATCGGTCGGGCACCTTGTTCAGCGCGTCGCCGCCCAGGATCCGACCCAGGTTGATCGAGGGGCGATCGAACAGCTCCGAGGAGTGCCGTGCGAACGGTAGCGACTCGATACTGCGGAAAACGTCGATCGCCCTCAGAACCGCGTTTTCGCCCAGCCAGGGCGTCGCTCCATGGGCCGCTGTGCCGCTGACCCCGACCCGCAGCGCCAGCACCCCCTTGGCCTCGACCCCGATGTGGAGGTCGGTCGGCTCACCGGTGATCGCGAAGTCGCCGAGGAAGCCGCTGTCGACCAGGTGATCGGAGCCGCGTTCGACTTCCTCCTCCGACTCCTCATCGCCGACGATTCCCAGCCGCACCCGCACCGCATCCTGATCCCGCATCGCCACCGTGGCCAGCAGCATCGCCGCCAGCCCCCCCTTCATGTCGTAGGCACCGCGTCCGTAGAGCTTGTCTCCATCGACCCGTGGCTCGAACTGCCCAGGCAGTCCCGGCACGACGTCGATGTGCCCATGCAGCACCACGGTCGGCGCGTCCTCGGGACCAACCTCGGCCTTGAGCACCGGCAGCCCCCGCACCTCGTCTCCCGTGACGGCGACCCCGCGCGCTTCGAGCCATCCTTCGATGAACCCGGCTGCTTCCCGCACGCCGTCCGGCTCGCAGCTCTCGTAGCTGACCAGGCGCGAGACGAGCGCTACAAGCTCGTCTCCCGTCGCCGATTGCAGGTCGCGGTCGCGCACTCCTGGACCGTATTTGAAGCATCGAATCGGTGCGCTAGGCTCGCTGGCGCAATCTGCTGGATGGGAGGGATCGCCACCATGAAGCTCCGTTGCGCCATCACCGCAGCCCTGCTCGCCGTTTGCGGCGCCGTCCCGGCCAGCGGGGCGCCGTGGAAGCCGATCACGACTCCGGACGGATCGAGCACTGACCAGGTCGGGCTCGTCCGCAGCGGCGATGGCGTACTCCACGTCGCCTGGCATCACCCCACGGGGCCGAACACGGAAGATCTCAACCACACGGTGATCACGCGCGCCGGGAGGATCGGCACCACCAATCCGATCCAGAGCGGTTGGACTGGCTTCTCGAACACGGCGCTGGTGGTCGAGCCGGGTGGCCTGCGCGCGTTCTGGGGCGGACTTCGCAGCACGGACTCGAGCGATCCCCAGCGTGAGACGAGCACGGCACTCTCGCCCGACGGCGGCGCCTCATGGCTGCTTCAGCCCGGCCAGGTCAATCCGAGCGGCGCCCAGTCGTACGCGAGCTCGCACGTCGCGACGGTCCGCGGCGACGGCTCGACGATGCAGGCCTTCGCGGGGACGCTCGGCACCTGGGTCCACACCGGCCTCTCCCCGGTGACCCCGAACTACAACTTCATGGAGGGCCGCCAGTACGGCAACGACCCGAACCTGGCCACCGACGCGGCGAACCGGACGGTCATGGCGTGGTACTCGAACGCGACCGGCCAGCTCGGCGTGCTCGCGCAGGACGTCAACCCGGACGGCAGCCCCGGCGCCGGCCCGCTGACGATGCCGGGCACAGCTGCGATGAACATCGGCATGCTCGGCCGCACGCCGTTGGTGGCGCGCAAGGGCGGCGGGTTCTACGTCGCCTACCCGACTCCGGGTGGCGTCAGGGTATGGCGCGTGGGCGCGGCTCGGGCACCGGCGGTCACCGGCTTCGACGAGAGCCCGGCCGTGGCCATCGCGGCCGCCGACGCCGGACGGATCTGGGTGCTGTGGACCGAGGGCTTCGGCGACCCGGACGTTCTCGCCCGGCGCTCGAACAAGGCGGCGACGAGGTTCGGCGCGACGGTCAACGCCGGCCACCCGCGAGACGCGCTGCAGGCTTACAAGCTCGACGCGAACGCCGCGGGGAACGCGCTCGACGTGCTCGCCAACTTCAACATCGGCACCACGTCGGACGCGGTCACCTCCTACCGCCGGTTGCAGCCGGGCCTGACCCTGCAGGCCAGCCCGAGCAAACTGCGCAGGGGCGAGCAGACCGCGGTGCGCTTCACGGTGAGCGACGCGGGCGAACCCGTGAGCGGCGCGAGTGTCCGAGGCGGCGGCCGCTCGGGCACGACCGACGGCAAAGGCCGGGTGACGCTGATCCTCAGGGCGAACAGGGCAGTCAGGGCAGAAGCGACCCGCGGCGGCTACACGGCCGCGGTCAAGCGGCTCGAAGTGCGTCGCTAAGCGCCGGACCCTACAAGCCGCTTACGCCTGGGCGATAGCGAGGAAGGCTTCGGCACGGTCCCGGTCCTTCTCCGCCCGCGCGTACGCCCCGCTGCCCTCCTCGGACTCTTTGAGCCGCTGCTCGGCGTCCGCAAGCTGCTCTTTCAGCGTCCCAGCATCGAGCTCGTCGGGGGCGATGACCTCCTCGACCAGCAACTTGGCGTGGTTGCCAAAGACCTGCAGCCAGCCGTGGGACTGGGCGTAGCGCTTGGTCTCGGAATCGCTGACGTGGAGGCGCAGCTCGGTGGGCTGCAACGCCGCCAACAGCGGCGTGTGGTTGGCGAGGATGCCGAGCTCGCCGACCGCGGTGCGGGTCGAGACCTGGTGGACTTCGCCGTTGAAGACCTCACCCTCGGGGGTGAGGACTTCGACGTCGACCATGTGCTCGGCTGCCACGGTCTCCCCCTAGGCCGCGGCCGCCGCAGCGCCCTCTGTCACCTGGTCGATGCCGCCCTTCATGTAGAAGGCGCCCTCGGAGAGGTCGTCGTGCTCGCCGTCGAGGATCTCGCGGAAGCCGCGCACCGTCTCGGACACCGGCACGTACTCGCCGCTGCGGCCGGTGAACTGCTCGGCGACGAAGAACGGCTGTGAGAGGAAGCGCTCGATCTTGCGGGCACGCGAGACCGTCTGCTTGTCCTCGTCGGAGAGCTCGTCGATGCCGAGGATGGCGATGATGTCCTGCAGCTCCTTGTAGCGCTGCAGCACCTCCTGAACCTCGGTCGCGGTGCGGTAGTGCTCCTCGCCGACCACGTCGGGCTTGAGGATCGTCGAGGTCGAGTCGAGCGGGTCGACGGCCGGGTAGATCCCCTTCTCCGAAATCGCACGAGACAGCGTCGTGGTCGCGTTGAGGTGGGCGAACACCGAGGCCGGAGCGGGGTCGGTGAGGTCGTCGGCGGGGACGTAGATCGCCTGCACCGAGGTGACCGAGCCACGCTCGGTCGAGGTGATCCGCTCCTGCAGTTCGCCCATCTCGGTCTCCAGCGTCGGCTGGTAGCCGACCGCGGAAGGCATGCGGCCGAGCAGGGCCGAGACCTCGGAGCCCGCCTGGACGAAGCGAAAGATGTTGTCGATGAAGAGCAGCACGTCCTGGCCGCCCTGCTCGCGGAAGTATTCGGCCATCGTCAGGCCGGAGAGAGCGACGCGGAGGCGGGCTCCGGGGGGCTCGTTCATCTGGCCGAAGACCAGCATCGTCTTGTCGATGACGCCGGACTCCTTCATCTCGAGCCAGAGGTCGTTGCCCTCGCGCGAGCGCTCGCCGACGCCGCAGAAGGCCGAGAGGCCTTCGTGCTCTTCGCCGATAGAGCGGATCAGCTCCTGGATCAAGACGGTCTTGCCGACGCCGGCACCGCCGAAGAGCCCGACCTTGCCGCCCTTGGCGTAGGGCGCGAGCAGGTCGATCACCTTGATCCCGGTCTCGAGGATCTCCTGGGTCGGAGCGAGGTCGGAGGCCGCAGGCGCGGCGCGATGGATCGGCCAGCGCTCCTCGGTCTCAACCGGCTCGCCGAGGTCGATCGGCTCGCCGAGCAGGTTGAAGATGCGGCCGAGGGTGGCGTCGCCGACCGGAACCGAGATCGGGCCGCCGGTGTCGATCACCTTGTCGCCGCGCTGCAGGCCGTCGGTGGCGTCCATGGCAACGGTGCGGACCCGGTCGTCGCCGAGGTGCTGCTGCACCTCGCAGACCAGTTCGGTCGCCTCGTTGTCGGCGTCGCCGGCCATCTGGATCTTCACCGCCGAGTAGATCTCCGGCAGCTTGTCCGGGAAGACCGCGTCGACGACGACGCCGGTCACCTGCTCGACTCGCCCTACGTTTGCTCCGTTGCTCTCAGACATTGGTTCCTTTTCTCGATTCTCAGCTTTATCCAAGCGCCTCGGCGCCGGCGACGACCTCGAGGATCTCCTGGGTGATCTCGGCCTGCCTGACCCGGTTCATCTCCAGGGTCAGATCGCCCATCATTTCTTCAGCGTTCTCCGCGGCGCTGCGCATCGCGGTCATCCGCGCGCCCAGCTCCGAGGCGGCGGACTCGAGCAGCGCCCGGTACACCGAGATGTTCACGTACTCCGGGATCAGCTGTCCCAGCAGTTCCTCCGCCTCGGGCTCGTACTCCCAGATCGATTTGCTGTGCGCCTTCTCGATCTCGCTTTCCTCACCCTCCTCTTCCTCCTCGGCAACGCCCTCGCCGATCACGTCGGCCTGTTGCAGGGGAAGCAGGGTCTGCCGCCAGACGTGCTGGGTCAGCGGCGAGACGTAGCGGTTGTAGACCAGCTCGACCCGGTCGAGCTCACCGTCGACGTAGCGGGCGGTCAGCTCCTCGCCGATCTCGCGCGCGTTGGCGAAGCCGGGCCGGTCGGTGAAGCCGACGTACGAAGTGCGTGGGTCCTCTTTGCGGAAGGTCAGCGCCGAGACGCCCTTGCGCCCGACGGCGGAGAAGACCGCCTCCTTGCTCTGCTCGCGCAGCTCGCCCTTGAGGCGGAGGCCGTCGCGGATGATGTTGGTGTTGAAAGCGCCGGCCAGGCCGCGGTCACCGGTGATCAGGACGACGCCGACGCGCTTCTCGTCCTCGCGCTCTTCGAGCACCGGCACGCGCGGGATCCCGCCGGCCTGCTCGGCGGCGCGACGGGTGAGCTTGCGCATCGACTGAGCGTAGGGCCGCAGCTGCTCGATCCGCTGTTCGGCCCGGCGCAGGCGCGCCGCGGCAACCATCTCCATCGCCCGCGTGATCTTGTTGATGTTCTTGATCGACGCGATCCGATTCTTGACGTCCTTCTGAGTGGCCATGGGCGGGTACCGGCGCTAGCTGCGAGCTAGGCCGGGGTCGCCTCCTTCTCGCTCTCCTCGGACTCGGCTTCGGCGGTGCGGGAAGGCTTGGCGCGCTCCTCCTCGGACTTGACCCGGTCTGACTCGCCCTTCTCGAGCGGATCGCCGTGCTCGTCGAAGTCGGGGCCGAAGTCGTCGACGAACTCGGCAATCGCCTTGCCCAGCTCCTCCTCGTCGGCCTCCTCGAGCTTGCCGGTATCGCCGATCCGCTTCAGCAGCTCTGCCTTCTCGGAGTGCAGGCGAATCTTCAAATCGCCGAGGAACTCTCCGACGCGATCGGTGGCGATCCGGTCGAGATAGCCACCGGTGCCGGAATAGATCGCCGCCACCTGGTCGGCGACCCCGAGCGGCTCGCGCTCTTTCTGCTTGAGCAGCTCGACCAGCCGTTCGCCGCGGTTCAGCGTCTTCTGGGTCTCGGGATCGAGCTCAGAGCCGAACTGGGCGAAGGCCTCGAGGTCGCGGTACTGGGAGAGGTCGAGGCGCAGCTTGCCGGCGACCTTCTTCATCGCCTTGGTCTGTGCGTTACCGCCCACCCGCGAGACCGAGATGCCGACGTTGATCGCCGGGCGCACGCCCGAGTAGAAGAGGTCGGACTCGAGGAAGATCTGACCGTCGGTGATCGAGATCACGTTGGTCGGGATGTAGGCGGAGACGTCGGAGGCCTGGGTCTCGATGATCGGCAGCGCCGTCAGCGAGCCGCCGCCGAGGTCGTCGTTGAGCTTGACCGCCCGCTCCAACAGCCGTGAGTGCAGGTAGAAGACGTCACCCGGGTAGGCCTCGCGTCCCGGCGGGCGCCGCAGCAGCAGCGACATCTGGCGGTAGGCGTAGGCGTGCTTGGTGAGGTCGTCGTAGACGCAGAGGGCGGCCTTGCCGTTGTAGAGGAAGTGCTCGCCCATCGCGCAGCCCGCGTAGGGGGCGATGAACTTGATCGGGGCGGCCTCGTCGGCGGGGGCGGCGACGATGATCGTGTTCTCCATCGCGCCGTTCTCCTCCAGCACCTGCTTGAGCTGGACGACCGTCGACATCTTCTGCCCGATCGCGACGTAAATGCAGACCATGTCCTTGTCGCGATTGTTGATGATCGTGTCGATCGCGATCGCGGTCTTGCCGGTCTGGCGGTCGCCGATGATCAGCTCTCGCTGGCCGCGGCCGATCGGGATCATGCCGTCGATCGACATCAGGCCGGTCTGCACCGGTTCGGTGACCGGCTGGCGCTGAACCACGCCGGGGGCCTTGAACTCGGCCGGGCGGGTCTGCGTCGTCGCCACCTCGCCGGCATCGTCGAGCGGACGGCCGAGCGGGTCGACCATGCGGCCGAGCAGCTCGTCGCCGACCGGGATCCGCAGCAGGTGGCCGGTGCGCTTGACCGTGTCGCCCTCGACCACCTTGTCCCACTCGCCGAAGAGCACGGCGCCGACGTTGTCCTCCTCGAGGTTCAGCGCCAGGCCGGTGACCCCGTGCGGCAGGTCCAGCATCTCCAGCGCCATGCAGTTGTCGAGGCCGTGGATGCGAGCGATCCCGTCAGCGACGGAGAGCACGGTGCCAACCTCTGCCAGGTCAGCCGATTCCGTGTCCAGTCCCTCGATCCTCTCGCGGAGGATGCTTGCGATCTCGTCGGGCTTGATGTCCATGGGGGTGCTCTATGCCTCCTTACGCCGCTTGAGCGACGCTCTTTCGAAGTTTCTCCAAGCGACTGCGGATGCTCGCGTCGAGCACCTTGTTGCCGACCTGCAAGACGATGCCACCGAGGATCTCGGCATCGACGCGGCTGGACAGATCGACCTTCTGGCCGGTCTGCCGCTCAATCTCCTCGCCGACCTTCTCGACTACAGCCGGCTCCAGCGTGACCGCACTGGTCACGGTCACGTCGATGCGCCGGTTCTCCTGCTTCCAGAGCTCGTCGAGCTGGCGGCGGATGCGGAAGATCTCCGGCATCCGCTGCTTCTCGATCAACAGCTCGAGGAAGTTGAGCAGCTCCGCATCGGCGTCGCTGACGGCGCGCTTCAGGCCCGCCACCTTCTCCGCTGAGGAGAAATAGGGACTGAAGAAGAAGACCTGCAGCTCACGGTTGCCGTCGACGGCGTCGACGAACTGGGCCAGCTCGTCGCGAATCGCGTCGAGCTTGCCCTTGTCCTTGGCCACGTCGAAGAGGGCCTCGGCGTATACGCGTGCTGCTTCCTGCATTAGTTCTGCGACTCCTCCGCCCCGGAAAGCGCGGTGAAATCGACCTCGCTGAGCGCCTCCTCGACGAGACGGCGCTGGTCGGACTCGCTGAGCGACTTGCGGGTGACCTTCTCGGTCGCCAGCACGGTGAGGTCGGCCACCTCCTTGCGGATCTGGTCGAGCGAGCGCCGGGTCGCCGCGTCGATTTCGCGCTGCGCGGCCGCGACGAGCTCCTCGCCCCTCTCCTTACCCGCGGTTTTCGCCTCGGTCTCAGCGGTTTCCGCCGCTTTGCGGGCGCGGGCCATGATGTCGTCGGCCTGCTCGCGAGCCTCCTCGAGGCGCCCGCGGTACTCGGCGAGCAGCTCGTCGGACTCTTTGCGCTGGCGTTCCGCCGCCTCGATCGACTCGCTGATCGTCCGGGCGCGCTTGTCGAGCGCCTCTTGGATCTTCGGGAAGGCAACCTTACTCAGCACCCACATCGTGAAGAGGAAGAGCACCAGCGTCCAGATCATCAGGCCGAGGCCCGGTGAGACCAGGAAGCTGCCGCCCTCTTCGGAGCCGTGGGCGGCCTCTGCCGCGAGCGGAACCAGACCCGCTATGTCAGCGATGATCTCCACGCGATCGGCCTAGAGGAAGAAGGCGATCAGGCCGAAGATGAAGGTGTAGAAGGCCACGGCCTCGGTAAGCGCGAAGCCGAGCCAGCGGATGCTCTGCAGCTCGTCTTTCATCTCGGGCTGGCGGGCGACCGACTCGATCTCCTTGCCGAAGATGATGCCGATGCCGATACCGGCGCCGATCGAACCAAGGCCGGCACCGACGCCGAGGGCGATCGCCTTACCGGCCGATTCGATCCCTTCGTCGGAAATCGCGGCGGCAACTGGGGACAGATCCATTTGAGGTAGCGCTCCTTTTCTAATGGCTGGCGGAGGTGGCTCCGCCGAGGTAGATAGCGGTGAGAGTCGAGAAGATGAAGGCCTGCAGGGTGGCGATAAGGCCGACCTCGAGGATGAAGAAGAAGAAGGCCAGCGGGAAGGTGAGGGCGCCGAGTGCGGCGATGCCGAGCAGCACCGCGAGCCCGCCGCCCATGAAGAGCAGCAGCAGGTGGCCGGCGAGGATGTTGGCGAAGAGTCGTACGGAGAGCGAGATCAGGCGGGCGAAGTGCGAGATCGCCTCGATCACGAAGATGAAGCCCTTGGCCAGCGGGTTCATGTCCTCCAGGCCGGGCGGCAGCCAGCTGGCCAGGTACTTGAAGAAACCCTTGGCCCGCACGCCTTCGACGTGGTAGGAGATCCAGACGACGAGCGTCAGGACCAGCGGGATCGAGAGGTTGGCGGTCGCCGCGTAGATCGCGAAGGAGGGGATCTCGAGGCCGAAGACGTCGACCGAGTGCTCGGTGTTGGTCGGCAGCGGCAGGAAGCCGATCATGTTCGAGAACCAGATCCAGAAGAAGAGGGCGGCGAGGAAGGGGAACCAGCGGGTCGCCGTCTTGGTGTCGAGGTTGCCGCCGGTGATGTTGTTCTTGGTCAGGTCGTAGGCGACCTCGATCGCGGTCTGCACCCGGTTCGGTTTCTGCTCCATGCGGCGCGAGATCCAGACCATGACGAAGATCGTCAGGGCGCTGGCCAGGACCAGGTAGAGCACCGCCTTGTTGATGCTGAGGTCGATGCCGGCCAGTTCGAGCGTGATCCAGGGTTCGAGCTTGAACTCGTTCTGGGGCTGGAAGGCTTCGTTTTTGCCGCTGCTGCCGAAGATCAGCAGCATCAGGATCGCGATCGCGAAGTAGACGCCGAGCCCGATGAAGACCTTTGCCTTGGTGCTCATGCCTTGCCCACTTCCGGGCCTTCGTGGAAGAGGTGGGCGATTCCCTGGGCGGCGAAGGAGACGGTGAAGAGGACCAGGACCAGGATCGCGGAGGTGAGGCCGGCCTCGCGTTCGACGACCCCTGCGGCCAACACCGCGGCCGCCATCAGGCCGACGCGACCCAGCGTGGAGATACCGACCGTCGCCATCGCCCGTTGCCGGTTGCCGTTGGCGAGTTCCTTATTGGCGAGGCGCTCGGCAAAGATCTGGATGCCGCGCTGCACGAGCCAGATGCCCGCACCAGCGGCGAATCCGAGCATGGGCAGGCCGCCGAGCAGGAAAACGGCGAGGGCGGCGGCAAGGACCAAAAGGTCGACGTACTTGGGAGGAGACATAAAATTCGCCCGTCTTTGAAAGGGCGGGCGGACGAGCGACTATATCCGAAAGGGCCGACGATCCGCTTTCTAGAGCCAGTTCGTGAGGCTTGTTACAACCTGTTACTAACTCTCCCCGCTACTTGCGGGCGATTATTCCTCCAGTTCGATCGCTTCGATCTCACCGGTTTCCGGATTGAGCTCGCCGCGGCGCAGCTTGAGGATCTCCAGCACGTAGACGAGGTAGACGCTGGTCGCCAACGCGAGCAGGCCAAAGGCGACGATCACCGCGGTCCAGAGCGCGTCGAAGTGACCGTGATCGTCGCTGTAGGGGACGAAGCGCAGGGCCAGCGCGAGAGCCGCGAGGGCGAGGGTCCAGCCGTACAGATAGGCCAGGGTGCGCCGCTGCGAGAAGCCGATGTTGGCCATGCGGTGGTGGAAGTGCCAGGTATCGGCCTGGTAGATCGGCTGGCGGTACTTGAGCCGCTTGGCGACGACGAAGCCGGTATCGAGGATCGGCACGGCAAGCACCACAAGTGGAAAGACAAGGGCAACGACGGCGTTGGTCTTCAGCGCTCCCTGCACAGAAGCGACGGCGAGCAGGTAACCGAGCAGGTTGGAGCCGGTGTCGCCCATGAAGCTGGAGGCGGGCGGGAAGCCGTGGCGAAGGAAGCCGAGCGCGCCGCCAGCGGTCAGCGCCGCCAGCACGCCGGCAGCGTTGCGGTCGAGCGAGAGCGCGATCACCGCCAGGGCGATCGCCGAGATCGTGCAGACGCCGGCGGCGAGGCCGTCGACCCCGTCGATGAAGTTGATCACGTTGACCACGGCGACGATGCCGAGCACGGTCAGCGGGTAGGCGAGCCAGCCGAGCTCGAAGCCGCCGACGAAGGGGAGCGTGAGGTTGTCGACCCGGACGCCGGCGAGGACCGGGATCAGCGCCGCGCCGATCTGGCCGAGCAGCTTCGGCAGCGCCGGGATTTCCCAGACGTCGTCGACCACGCCGACGGCGGCGATCGCGGCGGCGCCGAGCAGGATCGCGTGACTTTCGCCGTCGCCGGGAAGCCAGATCCAGCCCGCCACCTCGATCCCGACGAAGATCGCCAGGCCGGAGAGCCGCGGCATCGGCGTGTCGTGCAGTCCGCGCTCCTTCGGCTGGTCGATCGCGCCGATGCGGAAGGCCAGTCGCTCGGCGTAGGGAACCAGCAGCCAGGCGATCGCGGCGGCGAGAAGGAAAGCGAGGACGGCGTCAGTTGTCGATGCCATTTCGCGGAGGCCCGGGAGATACGGGCCGGATCAGGCTACTCGACGCTCTCGACAGCGCCGAGCGCGCCCGCAACCAGGAGCTCGGGATCGCGCGGGTTCAGTGCCCCGACCGGCGTCTCGCGCTTGCGCAGGGGCAGTCGGGCGACGTCGTCGAGCACGCGCAGCCGACCCTCGGCGATCAGCGCCTCATCGACGCCCCCCATGCGCCCGGCGAAGGTGGTGAAGACGGGCGTGCCGAGGGCGACGGCCTCGCGGTTCATCGTCCCCCCCGCGCTGACGACCAGGTCGGCGTAGGCGATCAGGCTCTGGGCGTCGATCGCCCGCTCGGGCACGATCAGGTTGTCCGCCCGCATCGCTCGCACCTCCTCGCCCTGGCGCTCGGTGCGCGGGATCACGACCGCCTGTGCCCCGGCGGCGGCGGCGAGGTGGCGGATCGCCTTGTCGTAGACGTCGTTGCGGGCGTGGTACTCGGAGGTCTCCGGCGGCGGCCGCACGACGACCAGCACCTTCTCGCGGTCAAGTCCGAGCTCCTCGAGAACCTTTGCGTCAGGCGAGAAATCAGCCAGGTAGTACTCCTCCTTCAACCCCGGATAGCGCACCAGCTTGCGCTCACTGGCGCCGATCTTCTTCAACCGCTCGAGCGGGATCGAGTCGGGCATCAGCACCTTGCGCGCCGCCCGGAAGGCGATCTGCCGCTGCCAACCGGCGAACTCGTAGTCCTGCATCTGCGCCGAGGGGATGCGGAAGAGCGAGGAGACCACGGCGAGGTCGACGGAGCCGTGCGCGATCGCGAGATCGGGCTGCCGCTCCCAGACGATCCGTGCCAGCCGCGCCGAGCGTCCGGCCAACGCCCGCCCCTTGCCGAAGGCGGAAGCCCCACCGTGGCTGCCTACCGCGGTGTAGGGGACGCCGAGACGATCGAGGATCCCCAGCGTCTGCCCGTACTCGCGGGCGGTGACGAGAACCTCGTCTCCCCTTGCCTCGAGGCGCTCGATCAGCGGTCGCAGGACCAGCGGGTGCGCCGCCGCGGTGCAATCGACCCAGATGAGCATCGACGAACCCTATCCACGAATTTCCACCGCTCCGGCAGAAACTCATCGATTACTCAACTAAGATGGCTCCCGTGCGGTGGGGGAGAAAGCGTCGGCCGAAGATCTCTGAGGTTTTTAACTCAGACACTTCCCCTCATCCCGATGTCTTCGCTACTCGAACGGACGGCAAGGTCGCCGCCAGCCCTGACGAGAAGCCGCGTTCACTGCAAGATCGTGTGGCCAGCGTCCTGCGCCGGCCGGGCAAGCACTTGGTTCTTTGGGGATTTACAGGGGTCGGAAAGACTTCACTCCTGAAACACACCGCCAAGGAACTCAAGCTCTCGTGCCTCTCGATACAGGCGAGCAGGCCCATTGACGATCGCTCGGCAGTCGAAGCACTACTTGCCAATATTCTCGCGGAACTTGGATACGAGCGTGCTCTGACCAGGACGAATTCCGCTAGCTCATCCGACACTCAAGAGCTATCACTGCCGATTGCCAAAGCGGGTATTGAGCAGTCCGCCAGCGAGGAGGTCATCAGTGCGATCGAAGCCCATACGCTCGATCGCGCTGTCGTTCGCGCGCTGAGCGCCTCGTCTTACCGCATCCTGTTTATCGACGCTTTCGAGTTCATTCCGGATGACGAACGTCAGCTTGCCGTTGAGGTACTACACAACTTGATGCATGAGCTGTCCGACAGGGCATCAGAGAACAAGAATGTGACCAAGATCGCAATCGCGGGTGTCGCGGATGCGGCCCAGGAGCTCGTCCCCTCCTCCGGCCCCATCACGAGGCGGGTGCAGGAAATTCACGTACCGACGATGTCGAACGCTCAACTGGGGGAAATACTCGACCGAGGGGCGAAGCTTCTGGGGCTCAGCTTTGACGACGATGCGCGGAAGGCAATCGTTGCCGCCTCAGACGGCTTTCCGTTCTACGCCCATCACTTTGCTTTCTATGCGGTCGAAGAGGCGCGGTTGCGTTCACCATCCGGACTAGCTAAAACCGTGGCGCACGACGACTACCAACGCTCGCTCGAAGAGGCAATTGAACAGGCGCATCTTCATCTCACCAACCCCTATCTTCGTGCAATCGAGTCCAGCCGACGGCCCCAGACGCGCAAGCGAGTGCTCGAGGCCGTTGCGGATACCGGGCGCCGGGTGTCGTCGCTAAACGACATTCGCGAGAGCTATTTGCGTCGACACCCAGACGACGCCAGCGCGAGGCAGGCCGGGTTCTTCCAGAGACCGATTAGAGAATTGGTGCAGCAGTACGGTCTCTTGGTCGAGCTGCCCCAAGCCAGCAATGAGGGGCCCCTCTATCGTTTTCGCGATCCCCTGATGCGGGCGTATGTACGCCTTCACGCGCTTCACCCGGGCCTTATCCCCCTTCATAGAGACGAGGTGCTTGCCGGATGAATGACCAGATACCGAGCCCAAGCGAGCAGCGCGCTTTTCTACACGAATATCGCCAGTTCGTGGTCGAGCACCTGAGCCCCGTACGCCTACGCTTGAGAGCCCTGCTCAGAGAGTGGCAGGCGCCCACCTATTGGGCCGACTATCGCCACCCCCCACTTCCTACACCAAGCCCAGTGCTTCGAACAAGCGTGCGCATCAAGCGTGCCGAGGCCGTGGTGGACAAAATCCTGCGAAATCCAGAGCTGTACCCCGATGGCCTATCGGTGACAAGCCTCCATAAAATGGGCGATCTCCTCAACGGCCGTGTCGTGGTCTCATTCATGCCGCACATGATGCTCGTTGATCGCGAGCTCGAAACACGCAGCGACCTGGCGCCATGGGGGCGGAAACGCCCCAGGGCGTACCTTCGCAGCGATGACGCGGCGCGGTCTTCGATAGATCTGAATCGATTCGAGAGCGTCCCAAAGCAATGGGGGGCCGCAGCTTTGATCTATTGGCTCTCATTTGTCGACGACATCAGGGAAAATGCTCCCTTCGAACTGCAGGTAGTCACGCTTCTGGACGATGCCTGGGGCAACATCCAGCGCCAGATAGGCCACAGAGCTCACAGCGAGATCGCTGGCAATGCCCAAAACCATCTCAACGAGATCGGTGCTCTGGTGAGTGATCTGGACTCGCGCTTGACGAACCTGTATGACGAGCTGACGGAGTACCAACGCGAAGGCATCGCGAGCAAAGGAGATTCGCTGCTCAACGCCGAGAATCTGCCATGGCTTCTCAATCAGGTCGAAATTCAATGTGCTCAGATAGAGCTGGAGGGCATGCTGAAGGTCCTCGCCAGTCGAGGCGTCGCGACCGTGGACGATCTGCGTGCGCGCGCCACTCCCAGCACCGTCGCAAGAATTCGATCCACGTACGTCAACGAGGCCGGCTGGCCTCCCTCGAGCTTCGAGCTGGTCGCGACCCTCGCGATGCTTGGCCCGCGTCCCGAGGCCGGGGATGTGACGGCGGCGGCCAGGCTGAACATGGAGTATCTAGAGGCCTGGGACGAAACTCAGAGAGAGAGCCAGGCGCTGCGAGATGGCAGGCCCGACACGGCCCGCTGAGCCGTCTCGAGCCCACCGCGACCCGACCCACATGACTTACACCGAGGTGGGCGAGAGCTGCGGGTACAGCGGGTAGCGCTCCATCAGGGCGCCCGTGCGCTCGCAGAGGGCGTCCTTCTGGGCGTCGAACTCGTCCGAGAGCGCCGTCGCGATCACGCTGGCGATCTCGGTCATGTCGTCCTCGAGGAGGCCGCGGGTGGTCAGCGCCGGGGTGCCGATGCGCAGCCCCGACGGGTTCATCGGCGGCCGCGGGTCAAAAGGAATCGCGTTGCGGTTCACGGTGATGCCCACCGCGTCGAGTCGGTCCTCCGCGGTCTGCCCGTCGAGGCCGCTGGGCGTGAGGTCGACGAGGACCAGGTGCACGTCGGTGCCACCGGTGAGGACGGGGATGCCGTCGGCTTCGAGACCGGCGGCAAGGGCCTGGGCGTTGGCGATCGTCTGTCGCTGGCGGGCACGAAACGGCTCGCTGGCGGCGATGCGCAGGGCAACCGCCTTGGCGGCGATCGTGTGCATCAGCGGCCCGCCCTGCTGACCGGGGAAGACGCCTTTGTCGATTGCCTTCGCGTGCTCCTCTTTGCAGAGGATCATGCCGCTGCGCGGGCCGCAGAGGGTCTTGTGGATCGTCGTCGTGACGACGTCGGCGTGCGGCACCGGGTTGGGGTGCTCGCCGGCGGCGACTAGGCCGGCGAAGTGGGCCATGTCGACCATCAGCTTGGCCCCGACCGAGTCGGCGATCTGGCGGAAGGCGGCGAAATCGAGCTGGCGCGGGTAGGCCGACCAGCCGGCGACGATCAGCTTCGGCTTGTGCTCCTCGGCAAGCGCGGCGACCTCGTCCATGTCAACCAGCAGATCGTCTTTGCGGACGTGGTATGGGACCGGGTTGTAGAGCGTGCCGGAGACGTTGATCTTCATCCCGTGACTGAGGTGGCCGCCGTGGTCGAGAGCGAGACCGAGGAAGGTGTCCCCTGGTTCGAGCAGCGCCATGTAGACGGCGTTGTTGGCCTGCGCTCCGGAGTGGGCCTGGACGTTGGCGTGGTCGGCCTCGAAGAGCGCCTTGGCCCGGTCGATCGCCAGCTGCTCGGCGACGTCGACCTCCTCGCAACCGCCGTAGTAGCGGCGACCGGGGTAGCCCTCGGCGTACTTGTTGGTCAGCACCGAGCCGACCGCGTCGAGCACCGCCTGCGGCACGAAGTTCTCCGAGGCGATCATCTCCAGCGTACCCTGCTGGCGCCGCAACTCGGCCTCGAGCACGGCGGCGATGTCGGGGTCGACCTCGCTCAGCGGGGCGGTCTGGAAGTTCTCCGGCAAATCGGCCATCGGACGAGCGACCATAGCAACGCGCCGGGATAGCCGAAGCGGCTATAGATGTGCGCCTCGTGAAGCTGAAGCGGACCCGCCTCGCCCTCGCCCTCTCTCTTCTGCCCGCCCTGCTCGGCGTTGCGCCGGCACAGGCGATCACGGCGATCGGCGAGAACCCCTGCGAGGGCCCCGAAGCAAAGGTCCTGCTCTGCCCCAACCTGCGCATCGGCCCGGCCACCGACCTCGACGTCCAGCACGCCGGCGGTCAGGTCCGCCTGCGCGCTACGAGCGACGTGCGCAGCCGCGGCCTCGGCCCGATCGAGCTGCGCGGCACCCGCAACGGCTGGCGCACGATGCGCACCCGGCAGCGGATCTACCGCGCCGGCGGTGGGCATATCGACGTGCCCAGCCAGGCGACGTTGCGCTTCACCACGGTCGGCGCCTACTTCGGCGGCTCCTACTGGAAGGTCCACCAGCTGGCCCGCTTCGAGCTCTGGTCGGTCGACGGCCGGCATCAGCCCCTGCACCGCGTGCGGGTCGGACCCAAGCTCAACTACTGCCTGCGCGACCTCGAGCGCACCCGCCCGGGGAAACGTTCGCCAGTGACCTGGCACTACCCGGGCTGCGATCAGGACCCCTACAACAATCGCGTCACCCTTGGCACCTCGGTCGGCTGGTCGGACATCTACCCAGCCGACTATGACAAGCAGTGGATCAGCGTCGGCGGCCTGCACGGCTGCTTCGCCTTCGTGATGACGGTCGACCCGGAGGGCCTGCTCTTCGAGTCAGACGAGGAAGACAACAGCTCCCGTCGCCTCGTCCACCTGCCCTCGGGCAGGGGCAGCTGCTAGCCGCTCCTAGCCGCCGATCGGCGCTCGCGGGGTCGAACCCCAGAAGACCACGGTGCCGAGCATGCCGATGATGTGGACGATGATGATGTTGACCACCATCGATTGGGCGGTCGCCGTTCCCACCCCGACCGGGCCACCCGAGGCGGTGTAGCCGTAGTAGCAGCCGACCAGCACGATCGCGGTCGCCATCACCATCCCCTTGGTCAGGCTGAAGAAGAGGTCGAGCGGGTCCTGGAACATCCAGAAGATCAGCAGGTAGCCGCCCGAGGAGACGTCGCCGATCTGCTGCACGACGGAGAAGTAGCTGGCGAAGTACATGACGCCGATTCCGACCAAGTAAATGAAGGGGAGGGCGATCCAGGCGCCGAGCAGACGGGTGGCGGCGAGGAAGGTGACCGGCGGGATCCCCATCACCTCGAGCGCGTCGATCTCGTCCGAGATCCGCATCGCGCCGAGCTCGGCGACGATGCCGGTGCCGACCTTGGCCGAGAGGATGTAGCCAAAGGCGTAGGGCAGTGCCTCGCGCAGGTCGCACCAGGCAGCAAAGAGGCCGGCGTAGCCGGGCACCCCCTGGGCGCGGAAGAAGTAGGCGCCCTGCAGGCCGCACTGCAGGCCGAGGATGAAGACGAAGGCCCAGATGATCAGTGCCGAGCCGAGGATCAAGATGCCGGCCTGGCGCAGGCTCTCGCCGAAGTAACGCAGCACCCGGCCGCTGTAGACGAGGCCGGCGACACGCGAGCCGAAGCGGGCAACCTCGCCGAAGGAATCGAGCCAGCCGCGCGGGACGTCGAGCCAGCCAATCACCGCGTCGTTCCCTTCCCGGTCACCTGATCGTCTGCAGTTCGGGGTTGGTGGCAAGCAGGATCGCGGTGAAGACGAAGTTGAAGAAGAAGACGGCAACGATCGCGATCACGACCGCCTGGTTGACGGCGCGGCCGACACCCTCGGCGCCGCCCGAAGCGGTCATGCCCTTGAACGAGCAGACGACCGAGATGATCGCGCCGAACATCGTGCACATCAGCACCGAGCCCCAGATATCGGTAACCGAGGCGTTGGAGAAGAGAGTGGCGAAGAAGCCGCCGAGCGGCTGGTGGTAGAGCAGCTCGGCGGCGATGCCGGCGCTGAGGCCGAAGATGATCGCGAAGATGTCGAGCAGCGCCGTCACCACCATCAGCGCCAGGAAACGCGGCACGACCAGGTTCTTGACCGGATCGACGCCGAGCACCTGCAGGGCGTCGAGCTCCTCGCGGATCTTGCGGGCGCCGAGGTCGGCGGTGATCGCGGTGCCGGCGACGCCGGCGACGACGACGGCGGTGACCAGCGGCCCGATCCAGCGAATCGCGGTGAGGACGAAGAAACCGCCGAGCCGGTCGAGCGCGCCGAATAGCGAGAGGGCCCCCGCTGCCTGCAGGCCCGGGGCGCCCAGACAGAGCGCGAAGGTCGAGATCAGCAGCGGGAACCAGGAGAGCTTGAGCACGAAGAGGAACTGCCAGACCAGCTCCTCCCCGTAGGGATACGGAGGTCGGATCGCCGAGACGATCGTCTTGGCGGTGAGGATCATCATCTCCCCCACCTGCTCGAAGGCTGACTTAGCGGGCGTGTAAGCCCGGCTCAGGACTTGGCTTGCCACCAGCTCATCGCCCTGCCGAGAGGGCCCCCGCCCGATCGTGGTGACGTACCACCCTGCTTCTGCTCCAGCTCTGCTTTGCGTCGCGCCCGTGCCTCGCCCGCTTGCCTGGCCCGTAGCTCGGCCGCCCGCTGCGCCTCGGAGAGCTGCGCGATCAGCGTGTCGCGCGTCTGCTCGAGCTCCTCGACACCGGCCACGTGCGCTTTGGAGAAGCGCGCTGCAGTGGGCATGTCATCGGGCAAGTCGCGCGTGTAGGCGGCCAGCTCGATCTCGAGGCGGGCAATCTGGCGGCGCAGCTCGTGACGAACCTCGATCGCCTCGCTCTCCTCGTCGAGGTCGGGCAGGTCGTCGTCCTCCTCCACTGCCTCACCCGCTTCGCTCATGCTCGCGCAGGCGGCGGTGACCACGATCAGGTCGCTCGGGTCTATACCCGCATCAAGGGTTCGGCGCAACGCCTCGGCAGCGATCTCCTCCAGCTCCGGCGAGGCCTCGATCTGCTCGCCGACGAAGGTTCCCTGGCCCTGACGACTGACCACGAGCCCGGCCTCCTCCAGCCCGGCATAGACAGCGCGCACGGTGTTGACGTTGACGCCCCCCCACTCGGCGAGACGACGGAAGCTCGGCAACCGCTCCCCTGCCGCAAGTCGCCCGGTGGCAATCAGCGCCCGCAAGCGCCAGGAAAGCTGGACGCCAACCGGCAGCTCTGCAGCGGGGTCGGTGGAAAAGGGCGTGGCCTCGCGACCTGCGGTCTGCTGTGCCATCAGATCACACAGTATGAGATCGGGCTGTTCTAGTCAACTAGGACAGCGAATGCTAGACCTTGGCGAGCCGCCCGCTCAGCTCGTCCCTGGACATCCCACCCTCGCGCAAAACGGCCCACTCACCATCCCCGTCGTCCAAGCGGGTGAGGTCGACGACTGTCGACGGCAAGCCGGTCAAGCTGCCGCCGTCGATCGCGACGTCAACCGCGGTGAGGATGCCGTGGGGAACGTCGGCGAAAATCGCCGGTGCCGGCTCGCCGCTGTGGTTCGCCGAGGTCTGGAAGAGCGGACACATCGCTCCCGCCAGCGGCCCATCGATCAGTCGCACCCCAAGCCGCTCGGGGTCCTCGCGACAGGCGAGTGGATAGCGATGCTGCGGATTGGCAACGACCAACGTGACCGGCCCGGGCAGCAACGCCCCAACCGCGGTTCGGGTGCGATCCCCAAGCCCCTCGACCAGCTCGCGCATCGCCAGCGGGGAGAAGTAGAGGACAGCTGAGGGCTTGCCGTCGTCTCTGCCCTTGATCCGGTGGATCCGCTCAATTGCCTCCTGGTTGAGCGGATCGCAAGCCAGACCGTAGAGGCCATCGGCCGGGAAGACGGCGACACCGCCGGCGGCAATGCAAAGCTCGAGGCCGGTGCGCGCGCGGTCCGCCCCGTCGCGCTCGATCGAAACCGTGACGGTCATCGTGGCGCCTCGCTGCGCCCGATCACCAGGCGTTCGATCCCGGCCATATCTGGACGCGATTCCGTTGCATCGAAATCAGCTTCCCGCAGGAGCTCCGCTGTGGCGGCCGCCTGTCCCTCGCCGATCTCCAGGGCCACGGTTTCGGTGACGCCGGCAAGAGCCGGAACCACCTCCCGCACCGCGTCCAGCCCGTCCGCTCCCGCAAGCAGCGCCTGGCGCGGCTCCCACTCGGTCACCTCGCGCTGCAGCTCGCCCCAGTCCCCCTCGCTCACGTAGGGAAGATTCGCGACGACGAGGTCAAATCCCTCACCCGAAGGCGGCAACGTTCCCTCGTGGAACCCGACCCGGGTGGCGAGGCCGAGGCGCTCGGCGTTGTCGCGGGCCACGGCAAGCGCCGAGGCTGACGTGTCAGTGGCACTGACCGCACAGTCGGGCAGCTCGGTGGCGATCGCAAGAGCGACGGCGCCCGAGCCGGTGCCGACGTCGAGGACCGAGCCCGGCTGCAGCTCGAGCGCAAGCTCGACCAGCAGCTCAGTCTCAGGGCGGGGAATGAGGACGCGGGGATCGACCTGGAGCTCGAGATGGCGAAAACCCCGCCTGCCGAGGATGTAGGCAACCGGCTCGCGGCGCAGGCGACGGCGCACCATCTCGGCAAAGCGCCGTGCAGCCGCTGGGGGGACCTCCGCCTGCGGATTGGCCGCAAGCTGCGCCCGGTCCTGTCCGGTCACCTCAGCCAGAAGCAGTTCTGCGTCGAAGCGGGGGTCATTGATTCCAGCCGCCCGCAAAGCGTCTACAGCGGCATCCAATGCCTGTCTTGTGGAACTGACGTGTGTGGTCAAGCAGATCAAGGACGCAGGGAACGTGGCGTGCTCTGCACGCGAGTGACCGAGGACGCCGATATGCGCCGGCCACACACGTCAGCCTACGGCGGCAGTCTCCAACCTCTGCCTCTTCTCCTCGGCTGCGAGCGCATCGGTGAACTCGGCCAGCTCGCCACCGAGCACGCCATCGAGGTTGTGCGAGGTGTGCTTGATTCGATGATCGGTCACGCGGCCCTGGGGGAAGTTGTAGGTGCGGACCTTCTCGGAGCGCTCGCCGCTGCCGACCTGGGCCTTGCGCTCGGAGGCGATCTTGGCGTGCTGCTCGGCAAGCTCGCGCTCGTAGAGGCGGGCGCGCAGTACGCGCATCGCCCGCTCCTTGTTCTGAAGCTGGGACTTCTCATCCTGCATCGAGACGACGATCCCGCTCGGTTTGTGGGTGATCCGCACCGCCGAGTCGGTGGTGTTGACCGACTGGCCGCCGGGGCCCGAGGAGCGATAGACGTCGATCTGCAGATCGTTGAGGTCGATCTGGACCTCGACCTCCTCGGCCTCGGGCAGCACGGCCACGGTCGCGGTCGAGGTGTGGATACGGCCCTGCGACTCCGTCTCCGGCACCCGCTGCACGCGGTGCGTGCCGCCCTCGTACTTGAAGATCGAGTAGGCGCCCTCGCCCTTGATCGCGAAGGTGACCTCCTTGAAGCCACCGACCTCGGCGCTGGATTGGGAGAGCGCCTCGGTGACGAAGCCGCGCTCCTCGGCGTAGCGGGTAAGCATCTTGTAGAGATCGCCGGCAAAGAGGGCCGCCTCGTCGCCGCCGGTCCCCGCCCGAATCTCGACCAGGACGTTCTTCGAATCGTTGGGGTCGCGCTCGACCATCGCCAGGCGGATCTCCTCTTCGAGCGCCTCGATCCGCGGCGGCGCCTCCTCCACCATCTTCTGCAGCTCCGGGTCCTCGCCGTCCTCGGCGAGCAGCTCCCGCGCCCCTTCGAGGTCGTCCTTGAGCTTGCGGTACTCGACCGCCAGTACCTGTGCGGGCTGCAATTCGCGGTACTCGCGACCGACGTCCGCGTAGCGCTCCCGGTCGCCGATTACTACGGGGTCCGACATCTGAACCTCGAGCTCGGCGAAGCGCGCCTCGATCTGTTCGACCAGGGAATCGATCACTGCTCACAACATAGACGGGCATCACCGTTCGCGAATCCGGCACTATCGAGCTCCCCAAGTAGTGTGCCAGTTGACTAGCACAATACGCCAGGCTACTGTGATAGTCAGCTAGTTCAACTGCAACGTTTCGTGAATTCGCATTGGAGGCCGAGATGAAAACCGACACCCTCGTCGCCGCGCCACCCACGCGCATCGCTTGCCTCGCACTGCCCAAGCTAATCGGGTCGGGCAACCTCGACGCGGCGACGCGGTGCTTTACGCGCGATGCCTGCCTACTGACCCCGGACGCGACGGCGATTCACGATCGCGAACACATCCGGCCCCTGCTCGCCCAGCTGATTGCCCGACGGATCCGCATCGAGGTCGAGCAGAGCAACGTCCTGATTGCCGGCGACGTCGCCTTCGTTCGCGAGCGCTGGCAGGTAAGCGCCCACGCAGCAGCGGGGTCGTCCCTCTACGAGCACTCCTGCGACCCCTCCCTCGTACTCAAGCGAATCGAAGGCAGTTGGAAGGTCTCGATCGCCGCGCTCTGGGGCTGGGGCGGCGCCTAGAGGGCTAGCTAGGCGACGATCTCGATGTGCTGCTGGCCGGCAGCGTCCTCGGGTGACTCCCGCGCCAACACCGCCTCCAGTGAGGCGATCGCCACCGCGAGCTGCTCTTCGTCCGGCTCGCGCGTAGTCAGGTTCTGCAGCATCAGGCCGGGCCACATCAGCGCCCGCACCCAGCGCTTGCGTCGGTTTTTCCCCGCCCACTTGATCACCTCATAGGAGAGGCCGGCGATCAGCGGGATGCCGACGATCCTCGAGAGGACCAACCAATACCAGGCGGGCAGTCCGATTGGGGCGAAGACGAAAATCGCCAGCACCATCACGATCAAGAGGAAGCTCGTGCCGCAGCGCGGGTGCAGCCGCGAGTAGAGCTTGGCCCGGGCCGGCGTCAGCTGGTCTTCTGCCTCGTAGCAGGAGATCGTCTTGTGCTCGGCACCGTGGTACTCGAAGACGCGGCGCAGGTCTTTGAGGCGACTGATCGCGGCGATGTAGGCGATGAAGATGCCGGTACGCAACACCCCCTCGACCAACCAGAAGAGCAAGGGCGAGCCGAGCTGGTCCTTGATCAAGCTGGTCAAGCCGACCGGGATGACGAAGAAGAGACCGACCGCCAGCAGCATCGAGAAGGCGATCGTCAACCCCCACATCCAGCCGCCGATCTCTTCCCGCTCGCCCTCCTCGTCCTCCTCGAGCTGAGCGTTGGCCGAGATGCCGAGCGCCTTGAAGCCGATCTTCAGCGACTCACCAAGGGCGATGACGCCACGCAGAACCGGCAGGCGCCAGAGGCGATGACGGGTGGCCCAGGGCCTGATTGACTCGGAGCTGATCTCGATCTCGCCGTCGGGACGGCGCACCGCCACCGCCCAGACCGAGATGCCGCGCATCATCACGCCCTCCAGTACCGCCTGGCCGCCGACCGGCGCGTCGCGCTTGGCGACGAGGGCGCCGTCGGGCATGCGCAGCGGGTCGGCCCCGTTGCTTGACGAGACCGCAGCTTCGGATTGCGGCGAGCCCAGCTCTGGGCTCACGGCTTACCTTCCGGCCTTGGCGTGCTTGGCAGCGCGGCGCTGGAAGCGCTCGACCCTGCCACCCGTATCAACGAGCTTTTGCTTGCCTGTGTAGAAAGGGTGGCACTCGGAGCAAAGCTCGACGTGCAGGTCGGCCTGCGTGGAGCGCGTGTAGAACTGATTCCCGCAGGAGCAGTGCACGTTCGCCAGCGTGTACTCAGGATGAATTCCGCTTTTCACGCCCTTCAGTCTAGATGACGCGCGCAATCGACTCAGCCAGGGGTTGTGAATCGGCTTCCCTCTGCCGATAGCTCCCTCAGTGGAACGCGCGAATACCGCCACAGCCGCGTCAAGCACGGGGCATCACCTGCGCCGCGCCCTGACCGTGCTGCTGCTCGGCGGCACCGCGGTGGTCGCCCTGCACGACTGGCTCGGCATCGGCGCCGGCCTCGACTTCGCGATCAGCGAAGCCCTCTATGACGCCGTCGTGCTTGGGGCCGGCATCGCCTGCCTGGTCAGGGCCTCGGATTATCCGCGCGAGCGGGCGGCCTGGCTCTTCATCGGCGCCGCGATCCTCTGCTGGGGAGCGGCCGAGATCTACTGGACCGCCTTCATCGAAGGCAATGCCACTGCCCCCTATCCCTCGCCGGCTGACGTCGGCTACCTGGTCTTCTATCCCCTCGCCTACGCCGGCCTGGCAATGCTGGTGCGAGCGCGGGTCCACGAGATCAAGTGGCGGCTCTGGATGGACGGGCTGATCGCCGCGCTCGGCACCGCGGCTCTGGGCACCGCTTTTGTCTTCGACTTCGTCGCCGAGATGACAACCGGTACGACGCTGGAAAAGCTGACGACCCTGTCCTACCCGCTGGGCGACATCGCGATGCTCTCGATGGTCGTCGGCGTGACCGCCCTCACCGGCTGGCGCCCCGGGCGAACCTGGTCGCTGCTGCTGGCCGGCCTCTCCGCCCTGGTCATCGCCGACATCGCCTTCACCCTGCAGTCGACCGAAGCCGCACTTCCCGGGGGCGAATGGATCAACCCGATCTACCTGATCGCGGCCGTCTGCCTCGGCGCTGCGGTGTGGCAGCCGGCGGAGGCCGCGGAGATCACCTCGTCCCAGGAAGACGACCGCCGCGAGATCATCGTCCCAGCCGTCTTCGCCGCGGTGATGATCGGACTCTTCGCGATGCAGTACTACAGCGCCACCGGTGGGCTCTCGACCGTGCTCTGGGCGGCGACGATGACCGCGGTGATCGTCCGCCTGACGATGAGCGACCGCGAGAACCACAAGCTGCTCGAGGAAGTGCGAACCGACTCGCTGACGGGGCTGGGCAACCGCGGCCGCATGGAGGTCGAGCTGGCGGCGACCTGCGACCAAGCCAGCGACGAGCAGCCGGCGATGCTCTACCTCTTCGACCTCAACGGCTTCAAGCGCTACAACGACACCTTCGGCCACCCCGCCGGCGACAGGTTGTTGAGCCGCCTCGGCGCTGCCCTGAAAGCGACGGTCGGGGACGACGGCTCGGCCTACCGCATCGGCGGCGATGAGTTCTGCCTGCTGCTCACCTGCGCCGCGGATCGCTTCGAGGCGGTCGCCCGTGATGCAACCGAGGCCCTGACCGCACACGACCGCGGCGTCGTGGTCGGCTCGTCCTGGGGAGCAGCGACGATCCCGGCCGAGGCCGGCGATCCTTCAGCGGCCCTGCAGCTTGCCGACGTGCGCATGTACGCGCAGAAGGAGTCTCGCCGCACCGCCGATCCCGGCGTTCCTGTGCCTGATCCGAGGCGCACCAGCTCCGAACCGGCGATCAAGGCTAGTCGCGGCTGAGGCCGTCGAGCAGGGCGCCGAGCGTCTGCCCGACCTCGGCCCGCATTTGCTCGGGGTCCTCGGCCCGCGCGACCAGCATCGCCGCCTCATCGAGGGCACCCATCAGGACGTGTGCGAGCGGGCGCGCCGGCTGGGGGTCGATCTCCCCGGCCTCGATCGCGGCCTGCAGCGTCGCTTCGATCAGGCCAAGCCCGTGGGCGGCGGCAATCTCGCGCCAGCGGTCCCAGCCCAACACCGAGGGCCCGTCGAGCAGCACGATCCGCTGCGCCTCCGGCTCGGTGCTGACGCGGAGGAACATCTCCGCCCCGGCTCGCATCGCCTCAAGCGGCGACGACGCGTTGGCGTCCAATGCGCCAGCGGCTATCCGTTCGGCCAACTCCACCTCGATCTGCTCGTAGACCGCCTCGAAGAGCTCGCGCTTGCCATCGAAGTGGTGATAGAGCGCCCCGCGTGTGACGCCGGCCGTCCGCACGATCTCCTCGGTCCCGACTCCGGCATAGCCGCGATCCGCAAACAGGGGGCGCGCCGCCGCAACCAGGGCCTGGCGGGTGGATTGCGAACGCTCCGCTTGGGTGCGCTTTGCGGCCTCGTCGCTTTCTTTTTTGACATTCATACTGTCTGTATGTAGCTTATCGTGCGCTGGAAGCCCAGAGCCGAGACGAGGAGGAAAGCACGTGACCGAGACCAGCGAGCGCAAGGAGATCGACCTGCCGGCGGGACGAATTCGCTACCGCGAGGCCGGCGAGGGAAAGCCGGTGGTCTTCGTCCACGGTTACTTGGTTGACGGCCGCCTCTGGGGCGGAGTCGTGGATCGGCTCGCCGACCGCTGTCGCTGCATCGCGGCGGACTGGCCGATCGGCGCCCAGCAGATAGCGATGAAGCCGGATGCGGACCTGACTCCGTACGGGATCGCCGCCACCATCAACAGCTTGCTCGAGGCCCTGGACCTGGAGGACGTGACGATCGTCGGCAACGACTCCGGCGGCGCGATGTCGCAGGTGCTCGTCACCCGCCACCCGCAGCGGATCGGCCGCCTCGTCCTGACCAACTGCGACACCCACGAGAACTTTCCGCCGGGGATCTTCAAGACGATGCCGCCGATCGCCAAGCTCCCCGGCGGCATGGCCCTGCTCGCCGCCCCCTTCAAGATCCCGGCCCTCGCCCGCTTCGCCTTCAGGCCCTTCGCGCGGACGAAGATCCCCGACGAGCTCGTTGCCTCCTGGATGCAACCAGGCCTCACCGACCCCGCCGTCAAGCGCGACGTCAAGAAGGTGACCGTGGGGATGAATAAGCGCTACACGCTGGAAGCTGCCGAGAAGCTGAGCAGCTCGGAGCTGCCCATCCTGCTCACCTGGGCGCCCGGCGACAAGTTCTTCCCGATCTCCTACGCGGAACGGCTCGCCAAGGAGACCCCCAACGCGCGCATCGTCGAAATTCCCGACTCAAACACCTTCGTGCCGCTCGACCAACCACAACGTCTCGCCGACGAGATCGCAACGTTCGTCGAGCAAAACTGAGCTAAAGCGCGCAAGCTGCGCGTTCTTTTTTGCTACTTGCATGTTTTTCGTCCGATCGAGGGGCGAAGGTTCCATAACGCCCCCCTACAGGACGGAGAGTCATGCCTAGGGAAATCTTCGACCAGGATCGGCCTCGGAGCACGATGGCGCGACGCCTCGACGAAGCGTTTGCCGGCTGCGACCAGTGGACCCTCGCCCCGCCGACTCAACGGCGCAGCGAGATCGCCTTCAGCCCGCCGGCCTCGATTTCATCGAGGATCAGCGGCAGCGCCGCCGCCGTGCGCACCCAGGAGCCGCGAGCGCTGTAGTAGTCGGCATCGTGCAGGAGGACGATGTCGCCGGTAGCGATGCCGGTGCTGGCACGACGCGCGATTGACTCGGCGGTTGCGCCGCGGTCCCAATCGCGCCCCCAGCGCGACCACAGCACCGGCCGCCAGCGCTGGCGCGCGGCGCGCAGGGTCGCGGCGCTGAAGATCCCGTAAGGGGGACGGTAGGCGGTGACAGCTTGGCCGCCCGCATCCTCGATCATGGCCCGAGCCCTCTCGGCGTCTTCGAGGAAGGAACGGGGACTGAGCCGCAAGAGGTTGCGGTGCTGGTAGCAGTGCAGCTCGACCCGGTGCCCCGCGGCGACGATCTCGGCGACGAGCGCCGGCCGCAGTGCCACCTGCTCGCCGGCGAGGAAGAAGGTTGCGATCGCGCCGCGCTCCCGCAGAACCTCGAGAATGGCCGGGGTTCCCTGCGGGTGCGGGCCATCGTCGAAGGTGAGGGCAACCCCCTCCCCCTCCTGCCTCATCTCGATCCCAAGTGCCGGCCCCAGGCCGGGCACGACTGGCGCCAGGGCCGGGCCAGCGTGAACCACGGCTGCGGCCGAAGCGGCGGCGCCGAGAAGCGCTGCGGTCAAGGAGCAGCTTGGGCGGCGGCCTCGCTGGTCGGCGTGGCCCGGGGAGAGGGCTTCGCTTCCGAAACGGCCGGCTGGGACGTCTCGTTTTCCTTGCCGAGGTGAATCCGCCCCTCCAGCGGTTTGGCGATCACCTTGTAGGGGGCTTCGCGGTCGATCACGGTGAAGAACATCACGACCGCGATCGCGACCAGGCTGACCGCGGTGGCGACCCGCTCCATGCGCAGGCGCCAGACCGGCTGGGGCTTGACCCGCGGGCGCACGGTCAGCGCGCGCGAGGCAATCGAGGGCAGCGAGGCAAAGGACGAATCGGGCGAACGGCGCTCGCGGCTGAGGTGCCGCAGCACCGACTCGAGCTCGTGCTCATCGCGCGCTACCTCCGCCAAGCCGAAGCGCTCGAAGGCGGCATTGTTGGCACGCAGGTGACCGGCCGAGAAGCCGTAGGACACCACTGGGCAACCGCGGATGTGCGCCTCCAGGACGGTGAGCCCGGCGGTCGAGTGGATCATCACGTCGGCGGCCGCCATCCAGTCGCTCATCTGTTCGGTGAAGCCGAGGATGCGCACGCGCTCGTTACCGCCAAAACGCTGCTCCAGCTTCTCGCGGGCGATCTCGTTGCGGCCGGTGATGCAGGCAACGGTCGTGTCCTCCCCCTTCAGCGCAGACTCGATCGCCCCCTCGAGGTCGCCGATACCCCAACCACCGCCGGAGACGAGGACGAGCCGGTCGTGGACGGGAACGTCGAGGGCCACGCGCGCGTCCACGCGCGTACGTGGCATCAAGAACTCGGATGAGATCGGCGGCCGCATCCACTCGACCGTGCCGGGGCCGGCCAGCCGCTCGACTTCCTCGATCGACTCGGGGTGGGTGACGAAGTGAAGGTCGACTCCCGGATGCACCCAGTAGCGCAGGCCGGCCAGATCGGTGATCGCCGACTGCACCGGCACCAGCAGGCGGCGGTTCTCGCGCAGCATCCCGAGCACTGCGGTAACTCCCGGATAGGTGGAGATGACGACGTCGGGCTGGTGCTCGTCGATCAGGCGCAGCAGCCCGCGACTGCCGAGCGCGTAGCTGAGGTGGTGCATGAGCCAGCGGGTCGGGGCGAATTTCGTAATCAGCCAGTACTGGATGTCGAACATCCACGGCATCCAGCGGAAGGTAAAGCGGGAGCCGTCGCGTACAACCGCCGAGGGAACCTTGCCCATCGCCTGCAGGCCATTGGCGATCTCTACCTCGGCGTTGGGAACCTCGGCTTCGAGGTCGGCCCTGATGATCCGCGCCGGCAGGTCGTGCCCCTCGCCGATGTCGGCGGTAAGGATGAGGACCCGGGGATCGCGCTCCACGAAGCGCGCGGTGCCCGCCAGCAGCGCGCCTGCGGCGTGTTCGTTGCCGTTCAGCGAGGGCTGCTTGCCGGGGATCGGGTCAGGCGGCCGCGTGGTGTTGCGAACCCACTCGACGTACTTGCGAACCCCTTCCTTGAAGCTGGTGGCTGCCTTCCAGCCGAGCTCGGAGAGCGCGCGCTCGTTGGAGATCGCCTTGCCGGGGAAGTCGCCGGGGCGCGGTGGGGTGTGGACGATTTCGCAGTTGTCGGTGTTTTCCTGCACCCGCTCGGCGATTTCGAGGATCGTCACGACCTCGTCGCCGGAGAGGTTGTAGGTGCGACCGGCGGCCTCCGGGGCGAGGGCGGCGACGATCCCGTCGGCGAGGTCCTCGACGTAGATGAAGCTGCGGGTCGTGCTGCCGTCGCCGGCGATCGTCAGCGACTTGCCTTCGAAGGCGAGGTCGGTGAACTTTGCGACGACGCCGGCGGCCCGGGCGCGGGGGCCGTAGGGAATGCCAAAGCGCAGGATCGTGCTCTCCAGGTCGTAGAGCTCGGCGTAGCCGGCGCAGTAGGTCTCACCGGCGAGCTTGGTCGCGGTGTAGAGATGGCGCGGCGCCGGGATCGGCGTTTCCTCGTCGACCTCCTGCTCGACGCAGTCGCTGTAGACCCAGGTGGTCGAGCCGTAGACGACGCGACCGACCTTTGCCCGGCAGGCCGCCTCGAGCACGTTGAGCGTGCCGCGGGTGTTGACCTCCTCGGCCAGGACCGGGTCGGCGAGGACGTGGCCGACGTCGGCGACCGCGGCGAGGTGGATCACCGCGTCGCAGTCGCGCATCGCCAGGTCGAGGTTGGCGGGGTCGGTGATGCTGCCGGTGAAGGTCTCGACTTCGCGCGGCGAGTGGTAGGGGGAGGCGCTGAGGTCGAAGATCCGCGGCGTCAGACCGCGCTCGATCAAGCGGTCGACCACGTGGGAGCCGATGAAGCCGCCGCCGCCGGTTACCAGGACCCTCATGAAACCCCTTTCGTGCTTCGCTCAGTCGCGCTGATAGACACCGGAGATCTGGCTCTTTCCCTCCGCACTCATGCCCCCTTCGAGTTGAGTGCAGCCTCGCGGCTCTCGGGCCGGTAGTAGAGCGGCACGCACCAGTGGCTCTCGGCCACCCAGTCGGTGTTCGGCAGCTCCTCCGAGCGGCCCATGATGCGGTGACAGGGCTCTTCGTAGACACGACCCGTCGACTTCTCGATCGGCTCGAAGACGATGTACTTGTAGAAGCCCGACGTCATCCCCTCGGGCAGCTCGAGCCGGGCGGGGTGCAGCGGGTCGAGGTGCGCAGTCGCATACTCGTTCTTCCAGGCGACGATTTCCTCCATGCGATCCGCCTGGACCAGGCCGAGCGCCGCGGTGAACTCGCTCATGCGGAAGTTGAGTCCGTCGACCTCGTGCTCGAACTTGCCATAGTTGCGGAACTTGCGGGCGAACTCGATCAGCCCGTCATTGCTCGAGACGAGCACGCCGCCCTCGCCAGTCGAGACGGTCTTGGTCGCGTAGAGCGAGTAGACGCCGGCATCGCCAAATGACCCCGGCTTGTCGCCGTCCCACTCAGCTCCGTGCGCATGAGCGCAATCCTCGAGCAGGAAGATCCCATTGGCCCGGCAGTACTCGGCGATTCGCGCCGAGTCGAAGGCGATGTGACCACCGATGTGGACGAGGATCGCCGCCTTGGGCTTGTGCCGCTCCGCCTTGGCCTCGAAGTCGGCGAAGGACATGCAGAGGTCGCTGCGGTTGCAATCGACGAACTCCACGCTGGCACCAGCGTTGACCGCCGCCAGCGGCGTCGCCATGAAGGTGTTGGACGGACAGAGGACCGTCTCCCCCTTAACCCCGGCGAACTCCAGCGCCGCCAGCGCGCCGCCGGCCCAGCTCGAGAGGCCGAGGCTGGGCAGGCCATTCCAATCAGTCCAACGCTGCTCAAACGCCTCCAACATCTTGCCCTCCGACCACTGCTCGGAGTCGAGCACGTTCGTCCAGAGCTCGAAAAGCCTGGCGCGGTCACGATGATCGAACCCGATCGCGAACTTGCTCGCGTCCGAGACTGGGAAGGTCGAGGTCAAAGGCGCCGCCAGGCTAGCAGCGAGAGCAGACCTGACGCTTCGCATATCTGCGTCCTCAGTCGCTCGGTGCAGAGGCAGGCCACGCTTCCTGCGTCCTTGATCTGCTCGCGTCAGGCCTGCTCTCGGGATTCTTCAATTACAACGCCAACCGCACTCGAACCCGCAAGCAAAACGGTTCCGCCTACCGCAACAGCCAGCGAGGCCACCAACGCCGCTCCACCGAGCGGGGTCTCCCCCCATGACTCGCCGAAGATCAGGGGGGCCAAGACGACCGGGACGAGGATCTGGACCGCGAACATGACCGGGGCCACATGGGTTGCCGCGCGGCGCTGCAGCGCACTCATCTCGCTGAGCAGGGCCAGTCCCTCGGATGCGGCCGCGGTTGCGAGCCACGCAATCGCGACCAACAGGGCGCCGGCCGCCAGCTCATCGGTGAGCAGCTTGCTGGCGATCGCGGTCCAGGCGTAGCCGCAGCCGGCGCTGAGAATCGCCAGCGTGGCGATCGCGCCACCGCTTCCGACATCGACCCCACCAGAGCGTGGTGAATGTCGGAAGCGTGAGCTCAAGGCGTAGGGAGCGGCGATCGGTACCGCGACGAGCGCCAGCGCCAGGGCAATCGCCGCCGTCCCGGCGTGATCCGTAGTCCGCTCCGGTGCCGCAAGCGCCACGCCGACCACCCCCGCCACGATCGCCGCGACTGCCCCCCACTCCCGCGCCCCAGGAGCCTCGCCCAGGCGCTTGGCTCCCAACCAAAGCAACAGGATCAACCCACTGGCCAAACAGGGCTGCACCACCGTCAACGGCGCCAACAACAACGCCACGATCTCCAACGGCCACCCCGCCAACCCCAACGCCGTGGCCCCCAACCAGCGCCGATTCCGCACCAGCTTCCCAAGCAACGAAACCCGCAAAGAATGCTCCCCCGCCACCTCCCGCGCCTCTAGCGCCTGCAACGCAATCGAGGCGTTGTAGAGACAGGACGCAGCCACAGCACAGACGATCCCGAGAGCAATCACGAGCCGACCCTAGCCAAGCTCGGCGACGAGCTTTGCCTGAGACGTAGACGCTTCGAGGTGGCCGGTTGGGTCGCCCGTCAGCGGAGACTCCAGAGCGGCCTCCCGGCCGCTCGTCCGATGATGGGTGACCCAACCGGCCACCCCCATACGCCTCAGGTCTCTTGGTACAGCGGCCCGTCGCCACCCTCGGGCAGGGTCAGGCGACCGCCCTTGGCGGTGATCGCGCCGCACTGCACGCAGTTCGAGGCGGTCACGTGGACATCAACCTCGGCCGCCCCGTTCTCCAGCTGCTCGTCGGGGATCTCGTAAACCTGGGCCGGGCACATCGAGACCCAGGTCTGGGCGATCTCGCGCGGCACCTTGGTCTGGATCCGGACGTGATTGGGCGCGTCGTCGCGGGTCGCGTTGCCGGAGAGGAATACGGAGTCGAGCTTGGCGAAGGTGAGCTCGTTGTCGGGCTTGACGTACATGTCGCCCGCCTTGCCCAGTTCCATCTCGACCTCGGAGTCGTGCTCCTGCTTCCAGTGGCCGCCAGGGAAGTTGCCTTTGGTGATCGTCATCGCCGACGCCATCGCGCCGCCGAGGAAGAAGCCTTTGGAGAAGGGCTGGCGCATGTTGCGCGATTCGTAGAGGTCCTTCTCGATCAGCGACTTGTGGATCTTCTCGTCGTAGGCCTCGAAGTTGACCGAGTCCTGCTTGAGCGACTCGACGATCGTCTCCGCTGCGTACATACCCGCGTGCATCGCGTAGTGGACGCCCTTCAGCGTTGGCACGTTGACCATGCTGGCGGCGTCGCCGGCGACGACCATGCCGGGCACGGCGAGGCGCTTGGGCATCGCGAAGTAACCGCCGGAGGGGATCGTCTTGGCGCCCCAGGCGACCCGTTTGCCGCCCTCCAGCAGATCCTTGATGAAGGGGTGGGTCTTGAGCAGCTGCAGGGCGTCGTGGACCGAGAAGGTTGCGTCGGTGTAGTCGAGGCCGGCGACGAGGCCGATGCAGAGCTTGTCCTCGCCCATCGGGTAGATGAAGCTGCCGCCGAACTCGTTGTAGCGGGGGGACTTGCGCAGCGGCCAGCCCATCGTGTGGATCACGCGATCGAGCGGCTTGGAGATCTCCCAGACCTCCTTGACCCCGAGCTCCCAGCGCATCGGGTCGGCGCCGTGCATGTCGAAGTAGTCGTAGGCGGCGTAGGTGAGGTGGCCGACCGTGCCCTCGGCGAGCACCGTCGCCTTGGCGACGACGTCGGAGCCGGGCTCGAAGTTGCCCAGCTCTTCGCCCTCCTTGCCGCGACCGCGGTCGCCGGAGCGGATGCCCTTGACCACCCGGTCCTCGACCAGCAGCTTGGTCGCGGCGGTCTCGGAGAGGATGTAGACACCCGCTTCCTCCGCTTTGTCGGAGAGGAAGCGACCGAGCTTGGAGACCGAGGTGACGTAGTTGCCGTGGTTGCGAAAGTTCGGCGGCATCGGCTTCAGCGGCAGCGCCGCCTTCGAGGTCAAGAGATAAACCGCGTCCTTGGTCACCTCCTGGAAGACCGGCCACTCCTCCTTGGGCAGGTCGGGGAAGAGCTCTTCCATCGCCGAGGGCTTCATGTTCGCCCCCGAGAGCAGGTGCGCTCCCGCGACCTTGCCCTTCTCGATCACCGCGACCGGGACTTCACCGAGCTTCTCGGTCAGCTCCGGCTCGTCCTCGAGCAGCTGCATGATCTTATTGGCGCAGGCGAGCCCGGCGGGCCCACCCCCGACGATCGCGATGCCGACCTCGATGCGCTCGTCCTCGGCATCGGTCGGCGGGCCGATCACATCGGCCGGGTCGAACGGCGGCGGGAACTCACTCGGTGCTACAGCCGGCATCGCATGCTCCAATCGTCGTCAGGTGAACGGCACCCGGGGAGCCGGAGCCCCCCGGGGAAACGTCAGCCGCCCTTCTTGGCCTTGATCGCCTCGGTCAGCTTGGGGACGATCTTGTGCAGGTCGCCCACCACGCCGAGATCCGAGAACTCGAAGATCGGCGCGTTTTGGTCCTTGTTGATCGCGAGGATGTTCTCCGAGCTCTGCATCCCGACCTTGTGCTGGATCGCGCCGGAGATGCCGGCGGCCAGGTAGAGCTTCGGCGCGACCGTCTTGCCGGTCTGGCCGATCTGAGCCGCGTAGGGGTACCAACCGGCGTCAACCACGGCGCGGGTGGCGGCAACCGCCCCGCCCATCGCCTCGGCCAGTTCCTCGCACTGCTTGAAGCCGTCGGCTGCACCGAGGCCGCGACCGCCGCCGACGAGGATCTCTGCGTCCTCGATGTTGACGTCGGCGCCGCGCTGCTCGCCGCGCTGGACCATCTTGGCCTTCGTCGACCAGGGCGAGAGCTCGACCTGGACGTCGATGACCTCGGCCGTGCCGCCGCTCTCGTTGGCGTCGAAAGCGTTGAGGCGGCCGATGATGATGCCGGGCTCGGAGACGTAACCGACGTCGGCGATCTGGGAGTCCTGCAGGATCGGCCGCTCGGCGACGAGCTTGCCGTCGGAGACCTTGACCTCGGTGACCTCCATCGTCACGCCTGCGTTGAGGCGAGCGGTGAGGCCGGCGCCGATCTCGAAGCCGAGCAGGCCACCGCCGAAGAGGGCGTAGCTGAAGCCCTCGTCGCTGATCACCTTGGCCATCGCGTCGACGATCGGCTGGGCCAGGCCCTCGGGAACGTCCTTGGCCCGGTAGACCTTGGTCGCGCCCCAGTTACCGAGCCCGGCACAAGCGTCGTCAGCGATGTCGCCGACGACCATCACGCCGGCCTCGCCGCCGATCTGGCCGGCCAGCTTGGCTGCCTCGGAGATCGCTCCGAGTGAGTTCTTGTTGAAGTTGCCCTCGTCGTCGTGGAGGGCGTAGGTCAGGATGCCTGCCATCTAGATCAGCTTCCTCTCGTCGAGCCAAGCGACGATCTTTTCGACCGTCTCGTTGGTGTCCTCGTCCTCGATGATCTCGCCGGCCTGCTTGGCGGGCGGCGGGTTGAGCGAGAGGACCGATGTCTTGGAGCCACCCTCGCCGACCATGCCGGCTTCGATGCCGACGTCGCCGGTCGCCTTGGCGTCGAGGGGCTTCTTCTTGGCCCCCATGATCGCCTTCAGGCTAGGGTAACGGGGCTCGTTGATCGCGTCGCCGACGCTGATCACGGCCGGCAGCTCGACCTCGACCGTGTCGTAACCGTACTCGGCCTGGCGCTCGCAGCGCAGCTTGCCGTCGGCGACGTCGATCTTGATCACCTGGGTCAGCGAAGGCATCTTCAGGTGGTCGGCGACGACGGCGCCGATCGTGTAGCACTCGCCGTCATCGGACTGCTGGCCGAGCAGGACCAGGTCCGGGCTCTCGGACTCGAGCACCTTGGCCAGCGAGTAGCCCGTGGCGCAGACGTCGGAGCCGCTGAGCGCGTCGTCGGAGAGGTGCACGGAGCGATCCGCTCCGAGCGCGACCGCCTTGTGCAGGGCGCGGACCGCGGAGTCGGGACCCATGGTGACCGCGACGACCTCCTCGACCGGGATCGCGCCACCCTCCTTGATCTGCATGGCGGCCTCGATGGCATGTGTGTCGAAGGGGTTCAGGTTCTTCTCGCCGCTGCGGTCCAGTCGCATCGTGTTGGAGTCGATGCGCTTCTGAACGGCGGCGTCCGGAACCTCCTTGACCAGGACGCAGATCTTCAAGTTCAAGCCTCCTTGGCTAGTTCTAAAGCTGGTTGACTGACCAGTCAATCAGTCTATCTATACGTGGCGCGGCGGGAGGTTAGCGGGCGCAGCAGAAAGCCGTTCCGCGACTCGCCGCGAGGCTAGACGTCGTCGCGCTCGGAAGCGTTGTCGCGGATGAAATCGACGATGTCGTCGGTTCCCGCCCCGGGGGTGAAGACCTCGGCGACGCCGAGCTTCTTCAGCTCGGGAATGTCCTCGGCCGGGATTGTGCCGCCGACCGTGACCAGGACGTCGTCGACCCCCTGCGCGGCGAGCAGCTCAACCACCTTCGGCACGAGGGTCATATGGGCACCGGAGAGGATCGAGAGGCCGACCGCGTCGGCGTCCTCCTGGATCACAGTCTCGGCGATCTGCTCCGGCGTCTGGTGCAAGCCGGTGTAGATCACCTCCATGCCGGCGTCGCGCAGGGCGCGAGCGATGATCTTGGCGCCGCGATCGTGCCCGTCCAAGCCGGGCTTGGCGACGACGACGCGGATCTTGCGGGCGGTGGCTGCCTCCATGAGCCGGAAAGACTATCTAGAGGTCACTCGAATTGAGGCAACCGCGGCACCATCCGGGCAAGGAAACCCGGGCCGGCAAGGTGGACCCGGCCGAGACCCAGCAGCGGTGCCGTGAGGGAGCCGCGCCAAACGTCGGGGGCGTCAGCTCGGCGCATGTAGCGGGCGGAGCCGGCAAAGGGAGCGGGTGGATCGACGAGGCCGACGCCCCGGCGGTTGTCGAACTGGAAGCCAGCCGAACGGGTCCGAACATAGGTGAAACGGGAGATGTCGACACCTTCTCGGACCTCCTGACTGACGGCGAAGAAGTAGCCGAAGGTGTCTTCGTATTCCTGCCGTGAGGCGAGGGCTCCGAACCGGATCGCCTTGCGACGTGAGTAGGCGGTTAGCGTCGCCTTTTCATTGTTCGCCCTCGCACGAGTTCGGCTCGCCTTGGCCCTCCCATAGCTGCAATTCCACTTGGGTCGGAGGACCAGCGTGCCCTTCACCCTGCCCGATTCGATCCGTACGTAGTCGCCTTCGCCGCGAAAGCTCATCCTGCCCCGGAAATAGCCTTCGGTCGTCGTTATGGGTTCCCCCTCACAACGGCGGCCCGGCTCGCGCGTCTCCAGAGTGCGGAAGGGCTCATAGGCGACGACGAATTCGCCGAGACTGCCGAAATCCACTGAGATGCCTTTTGGGCTCACCTCTCCCGGCCCCACGTAGATGGCCAACTGCCCCTCCTTGCGCACCGTCAACTCGATTTCGTCGTCGTCGGCTTCGAGCTTCGCGGACAGGCCATGATTGGCTCGCAGCGGAACCGTGAACGTCGTTTCTCCGTCACCGTCGACTCCCCCAAGTGCGGTCGCCGGCTGCAGAATCGCGGCGAGGAGGACCAGCAACAGCGTTCGCGGCGCGCGTCCCATTGCGGCCAGACTACCCGGCATAGGAGCCGGCAATCTGCTTAGAAGACCGGCGACTCAGTGTAGGTCCCGAAGACCTCCTGCATCGCCGCGATCATCTCTCCCTCGCTGGCGCGGGCGCGCGCGGCGGAGATGATCGGCGGCATCAGGTTCTCCTCGGTCGCGGCGGCGCGCTTCAGCTCGGCGAGGGCGCTTTCGACGGCCGCGGAGTCACGCTTTGCCTTCGTCGCAGCGAGGCGATCGGTCTGCTTGCGTTCGAGCGCCGGGTCGATGCGCAGGATCGGGGTCGGCTCTTCGTCCTCCTGAGTGAAGTCGTTGACACCGACGACGATGCGGCGGCGGTCGTTGAGCTCCTGCTGGAAGCGGAAGGAGGCATCGGCGATCTCGCGCTGGGGGAAGTTCTGGCGGATCGCCTCGACCATCCCCCCCACCTCGTCGATGCGCCGGAAGTAGTCGTAGGCAGCTTCCTCCATCTCGTCGGTCAGCTTCTCGACGAACCAGGAGCCGCCGAAGGGATCGGGCGTGTTGGCCACACCGGACTCCAGGGCGATTATCTGCTGCGTGCGCAGGGCGACCCGCACGGCCTCCTCGGTCGGCAGGGCCAGCGCCTCGTCGAAGGAGTTGGTGTGCAGCGACTGGGTGCCGCCGAGCACCGCAGCCAGCGCCTCCAGCGAGGTGCGGACGACGTTGTTGAGCGGCTGCTGCGCGGTCAGCGAGACGCCCGCGGTCTGGGCGTGGAAGCGCAGCCGCATCGACTCCTCGCGCTTGGCGCCGTAGGTCTCCTTCATCTCGCGCGCCCAGATCCGGCGCGCCGCCCGGTACTTGGCGATCTCCTCGAAGAAGTCGATGTGGGCGTTGAAGAAGAAGGAGAGGCGGGGGGCGAAATCGTCGACGTCGAGGCCGCGCTCGAGCGCCCGCTCGACGTAGGTGAAGCCGTCCTTGAGCGTGAAGGCGAGCTCCTGCTGGGCGGTCGAGCCGGCCTCGCGGATGTGGTAGCCGGAGATCGAAACCGGGTGCCAGCGCGGCATGTTTTCGCTGCACCACTCGATCATGTCGGTGACCAGGCGCATCGCCGGCTCGATCGGGAAGCACCACTCCTTCTGGGCGATGTACTCCTTGAGGATGTCGGTCTGGATCGTGCCGCCGAGCTTCTCCGGCGGCACGCCCTGCTGCTCGCCGACGAGGACGTAGAAGGCGAGCAGGATCGCCGCCGGCGCGTTGATCGTCATCGAGGTGGTGACGCCGCCGAGCGGGATCCCGTCGAAGAGCTGTTCCATGTCGTCGAGGGTGTCGACGGCGACGCCCTCGCGGCCGACCTCGCCGAGGCTGCGGACGTGATCGGAGTCATAGCCCATCAGGGTCGGCATGTCGAAGGCAGTCGAGAGGCCGGTCTGGCCGTGGTCGAGCAGGTAGTGGAAGCGCTCGTTGGTCTCCTCGACCGTGCCGAACCCGGCGAACTGGCGCATCGTCCAGAGCCGTCCCCGGTACATCGAGGGGTAGGGGCCGCGGGTGAAGGGGTACTCGCCGGGCGCCCCGATCGTCTCCTCAGGGCTCTCGGGAGCGTGCTCAGGCCCGTAGAGCGGCGCGATCGGCTGCCCCGACATGGTCGAGAACTCCGCCTCGCGCTCCTTGTACTCGGGCTTTTCCCGCGGCTCGATTGCCATCGCTCAAAGTCTACGGCTCGACGGGAGGTGCAACGCGTTGTGGCTCCGTGACCGCCGGAGCGCGTTTCACGGGAGGGCAGAGGTTGTGGCGTCCACGAGGTGCAACGTTTTGCGGCTCCTCGGAGATTGCAAAACGTTGCACCTCGATCAGCGGCGGTTGGGGAAGCGCCGGGGCGGCGGCTTGCGGCGGGCGGCGAAGCGGGAGCCGCCGAAGCCGGCCACGGTCGCCAACAGGGTGATCGCGACCGCAACCAGGCGCCGGCCGAGGCGCTCGAAACGCAGCGTCTGCCACCCCTCGTCGCGGGCGATCTCGGCCAGCGGCGGGTCGGGATTGACCACCACCGGGTTGCCGACCGCGCGCAGCATCGGCAGGTCGGAGACCGAGTCGGAGTAGGCGTAGGAGGTGGCGAGGTCGATGTCGTGCTCGGCGGCGAAGATCTGCATCGCCTCGACCTTGCCCTCGCCGTAGACGAATGGGCCGTCGAAGCGGCCGGTGAGGGCGCCGTCATCGCCGACTTCGTAACGGGTGCCGACGCCACCGTCCATGCCGAGCACGTTTGCCAGCGGCTCGACCACGCCGCTGCCGGCGGCGCTGACGATGAAGGTCGGCCGGCCGGCGTCCTGGTGGGCGTAGACCTCGTCGAGCATCTGCGGGTAGACCCGCGGCAGGATCGCCGCCATCACCTCCGGGTTCATCCGCTCGAAGCTGCGCGCGGGAACACCGGCGATCAGTTCTCGGGCGGCTTTCAGCACCTCGCGGGTGCGCTCGTCAGTGGTCCCGCGCAGGCGGTACTGCAGGTGCTCGAGGCCCCAGCTGGCCAGCTGGCGGCGGCTGACCAGCTTGTGACGAGCCGCAACGCGGGCGAACTGCATCCCCGACGACCCCGCCATAAGAGTCTTGTCGAGGTCGAAGAACGCCGCAGCCCGCTGCAAACCGTCGCCTGGCTTTGTCCTCGGTCGGCCGGCTTGGTCACGCACGTCAGTGCGCTCCCTTCGCCGGCCTCCCTGCGTCCGCGCCAGGCTCGGTTTTCGCGGGCTGAATCCTCAAACCTCGATCACGATCGCGTCACCCTGGCCGCCACCGCTGCAGATAGCGGCGACGCCGAGGCCGCCGCCGCGCCGGCCCAACTCGTGGACCAGCGAGCCGATGATGCGGGCGCCGGAGGCGCCGATCGGGTGACCGAGCGCGATCGCGCCGCCGTTGACGTTGACGTTGTCCTCCTCGACGCCGAGCATCCGCATCGAGTTGAGCGCGACCGAGGCGAAGGCCTCGTTGATCTCCCAGAGGTCTACGTCCTCGGGCGTCTTGCCGATCTTCTCCAGCGCCTGCTTGGCGGCGTTGGCCGGCGTTTTCGCCAGGTAGGGGAAGTCGTCGGCAACTGTGCCGTAGGCGAGCACCCGGCCGAGCGGCGTGCGGCCCTCCTTTTCTGCCCACTCTTCGGAGGCGACGACGATCGCGCCGGCGCCGTCGTTGACGCCGGGGGCGTTGCCGGCGGTGTGAGTGGCGTCATCGCCGCCGATCGCGCGCAGGCCGGCGAGCGTCTCGACCGTGGTCTCGGGGCGGATCGCCTCATCGGACTCGATCGTGTGCTCGCCCTTGCGCGACTTGACCGTGACGCCGGCGATCTCGTCGGCGAGGCGGCCGGCGTCGGTCGCCTCGGCGGCGAGCCGGTGCGAGCGCTCGGCGAAGCGGTCCATGTCGGCACGAGTGATCTCCAGCTCGTTGGAGACCTCGCTCGCCTCGTTGATCATCTGCTTCTCGGTGAAGGGATTGGTGAGGCCGTCGTGGACCATCGCGTCGATCGTCTCGACGTGGCCCATCCGGTAACCGAAGCGGGCGCCGGGCAGCAGGTGCGGGGCCTGGCTCATCGACTCCATGCCACCGGTGACGGCGACCTCGCTGTCGCCGGCGCGAATCGCCATGTCGGCGATGCCGAGCGAGCGCATGCCCGAGGCGCAGACCTTGTTGATCGTCTCCGAAGGCACCTCCTTGGGGATGCCGCCCTTGATCTGGGCCTGGCGCGAGGGGATCTGCCCTTGGCCGGCCTGCAGGACCTGGCCGAAGACAACCTGCTGGACCTGGTCGGGAGCGACGCCGGAGCGCTCGAGCGCCGCGCTGATCGCGTGGCCGCCAAGGTCGGTCGCGTCGAGGGACGAGAGCGTCCCGCCCATCTTGCCGAAGGGCGTGCGTGCAGTACTGAGGATCACTGTGCTGGGCATGGGGCTGCCTTTCTCTGAGTGTTTGTGCCGGATCTCGGCTCGATCAGGGCCGCCTGGCCCACACTTGGGACGATAGCGGCAGGCATGCATGAGCCGCCGTGCGCAACGTCATAGACTCGCTGCTCGATGAAGGTCTCCGTCAGCCAAGCCCAGGTTCCCAACGTCGATGCCGATCTGCTCGCGATCGGCCTCTGCGAGGGGGAGGAGCTTCCCTCAGAGCTGGCCTCGGCCCGGGGAGCCGCCGACGCCAAGGGCGGCTTCAAGAAGCTGGCCACGATCCACCCCGAGCAGCCCGCCCGAGTGCTGGTGGCCGGGCTGGGCAAGCGCGATGACCTCGACGCCGAGCGACTGCGGGTCGCCGCGGCGCTGGTCGCCAAAGAGGCCGGCAAGCTGGGCGTGTCCTCGCTTGCCTGGACCCTCCCCGAGGGCGACGAGCAAGACGCTCTTGCCGAGGGCATCGTCACCGGGACGATCCTCGGCGCCTACAGCTTCGACCAGTTCAAGAGCGCCGAGGAGGACGACCCGAAGCCCCCCGCGCTCGACTCCCTGACCCTGCTGGGATCGGAGAGCGTCGCCGAGGCCGCCGAGACGGCTCGCGTCTGCGCCGAGGCGCAAAACCACGCTCGCGATCTGCAGAGCCTTCCCTCCAACGTCGCCACCCCCTCCTACCTGGGCCGCCGTGCCCGCGAGATCGCCTCCGCCTACCCGACGGTGAGCGTCGACGTGCTCGGGCGCGAGGAGATCGCCGAGAAGAAGATGGGCGGCCTGATCGCGGTCAGCCAAGGCGGTCCTGAGGAGCCCAAGTTGATCGTGCTCCGCTACGAAAACGGCGGCTCCGGCGAGACACTCGGCCTGGTTGGCAAGGGCGTCACCTTCGATACCGGCGGCATCTCGCTGAAGACGCCGGGTGGCATGCACGAGATGAAGATGGACATGTCGGGGGCGGCCGCCGTGCTCGGCGCGGTGCGGGCAATCGCCGAGCTGGAGCTGAAGGTCAACCTGATCGCCGTCATCCCCTCGACCGAGAACATGCCCTCCGGCACCGCGATCAAGCCCGGCGACATCATCACGCAGTACAACGGCAAGACGGTCGAGGTCAACAACACCGACGCCGAGGGGCGCCTGATCCTCGCTGATGCGCTTGCCTACGCGATCGAGCAAGGGGCGGACCGCGTGGTCGATATCGCCACCCTTACCGGCGCAGTGATGATCGCCCTCGGCTCCACCTACGCCGCGGTGATCTCCAACGACGATGCCCTGGCGAGCGAGGTCGAGGAGGTCGGTCGCGAGACCGGCGAGCTGGTCTGGCGGTTGCCGCTGCACCCGGAGTACACGGCGCTGATGAAGGGCACCGTCGCCGACCTCACCAACGCCGCGGCCAAGCGCAAGGCCGGCACGATCTCCGCCGCCGGCTTCCTTGAGGAATTCGTCGGCGACACCCCCTGGGCCCACCTCGACATCGCCGGCACCGCCTGGGACGTGGGCCGCCCCTACACCGGCAACGACGCCAGCGGCTTCGGCGTCCGCCTGCTCACCGCCCTGGCCCGCTCCCTCTCCGCCTGATTCCCGCCGCGGTGTAACGCCTTATCCGTTCATGTGACGGATAAGACGCTGCACCAGGCTAGGTGAGGATCATGCAGGTGGCGATGCCGTGGGCGAGCAGCTTGCCGCTCTCGGCGGCGGTGAGATTGGCCTCGGCGGTTGCCTGGCGGCGACCGGCGTAGAGGACGTTGGCCTCGCAGAGCACGCGGCCGGTGTCGCGGGTGATCGGGCGCACGTACTTGGCCTCGAGGCCAAGCGAGGTGTAGCCGACGCCAGCCGGCAAGGTCGTGTGCACGGCGCAGCCGAGGGCCGAGTCGAGCAGGGTCGCGGCGTAGCCACCGTGGACGACGCCGATCGGGTTGTAGTGCTCCTCCCCCGGTTCGCCCTCGAACACGACCCGCCCTTGCTCGAGCTCGACCGGGCGCAAGCGCATCGTCACCGCGATCGGCGGTGGCGGCACCGTGCCGGTGACCACCGCGGTCATGTACTCCATGCCGGTCATCGTCGCCCCGGCGGCCGCGGTCGGAACCGGGTCCTGCCAGACGAGGGTGCGGCTGCGGGCGCTCTCGGGGTTGTCTTTGGCGAAGGCTTCCGCCACCTCTTGCGCCGTGCCCTCGGGGGCCGTGACCACGCCTGCCTCGGTGCTCAACGGCCCGCCCTGCGGGCCTGAGCGTGGCCGCGCTCGCGGGCCGATCGCGGACTCGCCGGATAGACCAGATCAGCGGTGATCTCGGCCTGGCTGATCGAGATTCGCGGGGTCTTGGAGCGCTGCTGATGCCTATGTCTTGGGATCAACCTCATTGCGTCGCCTCCGTTGGGGCTCGTCGTGAGTTGCTTCAAGCAACTCCTGCACCGGAGACCCTAGACCAGTTAGTTGCTTGACGCAACCCAGTGTGCGAAGATCACTCTGTGCTGCGCAACGACTATCCAGGCCAGATCTGCTCGATCGCCCGCTCACTGGAAGTAGTCGGTGAGCGCTGGTCGCTGCTGATCGTGCGCGACGTGATGAACGGCCACCGGCGCTTCGACCAGTTGCAGAAAGCTCTCGGCGTGGCGCGCAACGTGCTCTCAGCCCGACTACAGCGCCTGATCGAGGAGGACATCCTCGAGCGTCGTCCCTACCAGCGCAACCCGGAGCGCTACGAGTACTTCCTCACCGAGAAGGGTCTCGACCTCTGGCCGGCCCTGATCGCGCTGCTCAACTGGGGCGACCGCTACTCCCCCAGTCCCGACGGCCCGCCGATGCTGATCGTGCACAAGGAGTGCGGCGGCACGGTCAGCGACCGCGGCATCTGCGAGAGCTGCGGCAAGGTTCTCCACGCCCGCGACGCGACGGCGCTGCCGGGCCCCGGCCTCGCGACCGCGCCGGCCGCCGCCAAAGCCGCCTAGCTCGAACTGCATCAAATTTCCGGCTTGCCAGACCGGAAATTTGATGCAGTTCGCTAGCGTCTTTGGCCGGACGGCCAGAAACAAGCGACTTGTGGAGGATGAGATGGCGACAGCGGCGGAGGTTCAGGTGCGCGACAAGGTCTTCGTCGGAGGTGAGTGGGTCGAGCCGGAGGCGAGCGGGACCCTCGAGGTGGTCAACTCGACCAGCGAGGAGACGATGGGGTCGATCCCCGCTTGCACGAGCGTCGACGCCGACCGGGCGGTTGCTGCCGCGCGCGATGCCTTCGAGTCGTGGTCGCAGACCTCGCGCGAGGAGCGCGCCGGTTACATGAGCGCGATCTCCGCCGGCCTCGCCGAGCGCGCCGATGAGATCGCGGCGACGATCTCGCAGGAGCTCGGCATGCCGCTGACGCTGAGCAAGATGATCCAGGCCGGCCTGCCGATCGCCCAGTTCGGGGCGATGCCGAAGTTGATGGAGGAAGTGCGCTGGGAGGAGGAGATCGGCAACTCGCGGGTGCTGCGCGAGCCGGTCGGCGTGCTGGGCGCGATCACGCCCTGGAACTACCCGCTCAACCAGATCGCCTGCAAGGTCGCCCCCGCCCTCGCCGCCGGCTGCACGGTGGTCCTCAAGCCGAGCGAGATCGTGCCGCTCAACGCCTTTATCCTCGCCGAGGTGATCGAGGCCGCCGGCCTGCCCGCCGGGGTCTTCAACCTGGTCACCGGCACCGGCCCGGTCGTCGGCGAGGCGATTGCCGGCCACCCCGGCGTCGACATGGTCTCCTTCACCGGCTCCACCCGGGCCGGCCGCCGCGTCTCCGAGCTCGCCTCGGCGACGGTCAAGCCCGTCGCGATGGAGCTCGGCGGCAAGTCGCCGAACGTGATCCTCGACGACGCCGACCTGGGCAAGGCCGTCCCCGACGGTGTTGGCAAGTGCTTCCTCAACTCGGGGCAAACCTGCAGCGCCTTGACCCGGATGCTGGTCCCGCGCGAGAAGCTGGCCGAAGCAGAGGCGATCGCCACCCAAGCGGCCGAGACCTTCACCCCGGGCGATCCCTTCGAGGGCACGACCCGGCTCGGCCCGCTGGTATCCGAGACCCAGCGTGAGCGGGTGCGCGGCTACATCGAGAAGGGCGAGGGCGAGGGCGCCAAGCTGATCACCGGTGGCGCGGCGGCACCCGAGGGGCTCGACAAGGGTTACTTCGTCCGCCCCACCGTCTTCTCCGAGGTGACGCCGGAGATGACGATCGCCCAGGAGGAGATCTTCGGCCCGGTGCTGGCGATTCAGCCCTACGACGGCGAGGACGACGCAGTGCGGATTGCCAACGACACCGATTACGGACTGGCCGGCGGCGTCTGGTCAGCCGATCAGGAGCGGGCAATCTCGGTCGCCAAGCGAATCCGCACCGGCCAGATCGAGATCAACGGCGGCGCCTTCAACCCACTGGCGCCGTTCGGCGGCTACAAGCAGTCAGGGCACGGTCGTGAGAACGGGCGGTATGCGATCGAGGAGCTCCTGCAGGTCAAGAGCCTGCAGCTCTAGGCGAGCGCTCGTCCGCTACTGGCGCTGCAGGTCATCGCCGGCGCCGCCGAGGAGCCGGTCTTTGCCTGGACCGCCGAAAAGACGGTCGGGACCCTTCTGGCCGGCAAGGACGTCTTTGCCGGGGCCGCCGAGGAGCTTGTCGCGGCCCTTGCCGCCGCAGATCAGGTCGTTGCCGCCGCGACCGCGGATCACGTCATTGCCCGCCAAGGCGACGATTACGTCCGCTTTCTTGGTCCCCTTCAGGACGTTTTTGCGGGCATTGCCGACGAGCGTGGCCTTCTTGCCCAGACAGGTCAGGGCGGCGGTCTTCCCTTTCTTGCCCTTGGCTTTTTTCTTGCTCTTCCCTTTCTTCACTTCCCTGAGCTCCACCCGGATCGTGTCGCCCGGGACCTGCAGCTCGTAGGCACCGGCGTCGCAGGCCGGTCCGGAGGGGCGAGCGAACCCGCGCTGGTCCGTGGCGGGCGGCGGGCAGCCGACGCCGGCGTCAATTGCCGGGCTGCCCGCCAGCAGGGCCATCGTGTCGGTGGTTCCGCCGTTGGCGGCAAGCGGGCCGAGCAACGGATCACTCGATAGGCGATCAGTAGAGGTCGGCCCGCAGGTTTGCGGCAGCACGTTGCCACCCATGCTTGTGAATCCAGGGGAGCAATCGGTCGCGGCCGGGTCGTCGGCTTTGCCGCCACCCACGATCGTGTTGGCGACGGTCACCGTCGCTGCCGTTCCGATCAAGTTGCCCGCCGTAGAGAGCGTCGCCCCGGGATCGGTGCGTTCGGTGCTGTTCGCGAAGATCGTCGCGTTGAGGATCGAGGAGTCTTTGACCAGGAAGACGCCGCCGGCGCGCGCCGAGATCGACCCGTCGTCGTCGGCTTTCGCCAGGTTGCCGACGATCGTCGTGTTTTCGATCGTCGCTGTCGCGGAGGCGAAGGTCGCGATGCCGCCGCCGGTCGCCTGGCCTTTGCCCGTGCCAATTGCTTCGTTCCCGTCGACCAGGCTGTCGCGAACGATCAGTTTCGTCCCGGAGCCATCGGCGGTGATCCCGCCGCCGACAGCCTGGCCGGCATCTACGGTGGCTTTGTTGCCGGTCACCCGCACCCGTTCGAGAGTCAACGTGGGCGTACCGGTCGCGGCGGGGGCTTGGCCGACCATCACGCCGCCCCCCTGCGCAGCGAAGCCGCCGCTGCCGCCGTTCCCACCGCTGATCGTGAGATCGCGAATCGTCACGACCGGCGAGACCGCCCCAACCGACTTGACGGTGAAGGGCCTGGCTTCGCTTCCCGGCGCGGTGACCTCGGTCTGACGCGCCCCGGCGCCGGCGATCGTCAGGTCCTTTTCGATCACGAGCGAGCCAAAATTTGGGAAGCCGTCGATCACTTCGTAGGGGGTCGGCGAGGCCGGCACGACGATGGTCTCGCCTGGCGCGGCTGCTGCGATCGCCTCGCGCAGCGAGCAGTCCGCGTCGCAAACGCCGTCTTTGCTGTCGGCGGTCTTGGTGACCGTCGCCGCGCTGGCGCAGCTAGCGCAGAGGGCGCAAACAACCGCTGCAAGCAGGGCCACCAGTGCGATCGATGAGAGTCGGCCGGACATCGAGATCGCGAGCCTACATAAGATCGCGGCGTGGACTTCGAGCTCTCCGACGAGCAACGCCTGCTGCGCGACACCGTGCGCGAGTTCGCCCTGGCCGAGGTCAAGCCGGTGGCCGAGGAGCTCGACCGCACCAAGGCCTTCCCCTACGCGATCGTCGAGAAGCTGGGCAAGCTCGGCCTGATGGGCATCCCCTTTCCCCAGGAGTATGGGGGCGGCGGGGCCGACACGCTCTCCTATGTCCTGGCGGTGGAAGAGCTGGCGCGGATCGACTCCTCGGTCTGCATCACGATGGCCGCTCACACCTCGCTAGGGACGATGCCGATCTACCTCTGGGGCTCCGACGAGCAGAAATCGGAGTGGCTGCCGCGGCTCTGCACGGGGGAACGGCTCGCCTCTTTCGGGCTGACCGAGCCTGAGGCCGGGTCGGACGCCGGCAACGTGCGGACCACGGCGAAGCTCGACGGTGGCGAATGGGTCGTCAACGGGGCCAAGCAGTTCATCACCAACTCGGGGACCGACATCTCCGGCTGCGTCTCGATCACCGCCGTCACCGGCGAGGCGAACGGGCGCAAGGAGATCTCGAACCTGATCGTGCCCAACGGGACACCCGGCTACGAGGCCGGCGAGCCCTACCGCAAGATGGGTTGGAACGCCTCCGACACCAGGCCCCTGAGCTTCGAGGACTGCCGCCTACCCGAAGCCAACCTGCTCGGCCGGCGAGGCGATGGCTTCAAGAACTTCCTCCACATCCTCGACGGCGGCAGGATCGGCGTCGCCGCGATGGGCGTCGGGCTTGCCCAGGGCGCCCTCGACGAGGCGATCGCCTACGCCAAGGAGCGCCAGGCGTTTGGCCAGGCGATCGCCAAATTCCAGTCGATCCAGGCCAAGATCGCCGACCTCTCGGCCCAGATCGAGGCCGCCCGCCTGCTCACCTGGCGCGCCGCGCTGGAGAAGGACGCCGGCAAGTCGTTCACCCTCACCGCCGCCCAGGCAAAGCTGATCACCGGCCGCCTCGCGGTCCGCGCCACCGAGGAGGCGGTGCAGATCCACGGCGGCTACGGCTTCATCGAGGAGTACCCGGTCTGCCGCTTCTACCGCGACGCCAAGATCCTCACGATCGGCGAGGGCACCGACGAGGTGCAGCAGATGGTGATCGCCCGCCAGCTCGGCTGCTAGCAGCCCCTTCTAGTCAGATCGGCGGCATCGGGAGTCCCTCGCCGGGCCGCTTCGCGGGAGTTCCCGGCGAGGGACTCCCGATGCCGCCTAGCCGAAGGTGAAGGCATAGCCAGTTACCCCTGCTTCCGGCTCGAGCTGGAGCAGGTGGCTACCGACTTTGGGCAGGTTGACCAAGTTGTAGAGGCGGTGGGCTTTGACCTCGACGACGCCATCGTGGACATCGGAGCCGGCGAGCTTGGCCGGGATTGGACGACCATCGAGAAAGACGCGAACGCCGCGAGCCCCACCCTGCGAGCCGAGCACGAGGTAGACGCGCCGGGCCCCGAAGTTGAGCGTCAGCGAGCCGCCCTTTGAGGTCGCGGAATCGAGCGTGATCCGCCAGGGCCCGTGGTAGGCGAATTCACTTGGGCCGGGGGGCAGCGGCTTGGCAAAGGCGTGCGTGCCGGGCGAGAGCGTCGGGTTGGTGAAGCGTTCGGCGCGGGCGGCGCCGAGATAGGTCTCCGGCGTGGTGACGCCGGCCGTGGCTTCGATCCCGTGCGCGCCGGAGTCGTGCCTGGAGACCGGTCGGCCAGCCTCGGCGAGCAGCTCGCGGATGATCTGCTCCTTCTCGTCGTATTCACCCTCGCCAAAGTGGGCGAAGCGGACCCGGCCCTGGGCGTCGACGAAGTACTCCGAGGGCCAGTACTGGGTGCCGTAGGCGCTCCAGGTCGCCAGATCGTTGTCCTGGACCACGGGGTAGTCGATGCCGTTGCGCTCGATCGCTTCCGCGACGTTGCCGGCCTCCTTCTCGAAAGGGAACTCGGGTGAGTGGACGCCGACGATCGTCAGGCCATCCTTGCGATAGGTCCGGTCCCAAGCGGTCAGGTAGGGCAGCGTGCGCAGGCAGTTGATGCAGCTGTAGGTCCAGAAGTCGACGAGGACGACGCGACCGCGCAGCGAGCGCAGGGTCAGCGGCCTGTCGCCGGGGGTGTTGAACCACTGCTGGTTGCCGGCGAACTCGGGTGCGATGCCGAGAACCGGCAGGCCCGAGTCCTCGGCGCCGACGCCGGCTCGCCCGGCGTCGCTCGCGTCGACCGCTGCCCTGGCAGTCGTTGCCCCGACGCTGACGCCGTGCGGCGATTCACTGCGGGCGTCGACGAGGGCCGACCTGGCCGCAGCCGTGTCCTCGAGGCCTTCGGTCGGGTTGACCAGGAAGCTCGGCAGTGAACTGGCGATCTGGTTCTGGAACCTGACGTCGTAGTCGCGAGCCATCGCCAGCGCCACCACGACCATCACCGCTCCCATCGCGATCTGCAGGCCGGCCCCGCGCCGCGCCAGCGGTGCGGTCAGGCGACGGCCGCCGAGCATGAGGAAGTAGAGGACGAACGCCGAGCCGATGCCGTAGCTGAGCGCGACAGCCAGGCGGCCGGCGGTGAACGGCTGCGAGGCGGAGACCGTGATCACGCCCGCCAGGATCGGTCCGGCGCAGGGCGCGTAGACGAGGCCGAGGCTGGCGCCGACGGCGGTCCCGGACCAGAAGCCGTCGCCGCCACCTCCGACCACCCCGGCGCGACCAGCGAAGCGGCTCAGCGTCGCCTCCACCCTGGCAGCAAGGGGCGGGATCATCAGCGTCACCCCGAAGGCGAGCAGGACGGCGATCGCGAGGTTGCGAAGGAGATCTCCCGGCAGGCCGAGGGCCGAGATCACGTAGACCAGCGCGACGGTGGCGAAGGTGAAGGAGAGGGCGAGGCCGACGACGATGCCAAGCGGCCGGCGCCGGCCCCCGGTCGCGCCGGCCGAGAGCGCGATCGGCAGCACCGGCAGCACGCAGGGCGAGAGCGCCGTGCCGGCGCCCGCGACGAAGCCGAAGAGGATCAGCAAGACCATCGGTTCAACCTTCCACCCTCTGCTTACGAGAAAACGATGGCGAACGGTTCAGGCCGGCTGCGAAGTCACGGCGCCCTCTTCGCGGCCGACCACCTCGGCCGCACGGCCCACGTTCTCGCTGGCGCCGTAGTGGGCGCAGATCGTGAGCTCGTGCTCGCGCAGCAGCGGCCTGGTCGGGTCGACGACCGGGGAGCTGCGGATTTTCGCGCGCTCGTGGGCGACCCACACCCGGTCGGCAGCGGCAGCGCAGTCCCGCAGCGGCACAACGACGAGCGTCGAGGTGAGGCGACCCTGCTTGACGATCAGCCATGTCGGGTCGCCGCCCGCAGCGTCGGCGAAGAGACCCGTGACCCGGCCGGCACCGCCGCCGCCTTCGTCATCGACCTGGTGGCCAATCCAGCCCCTCGCCTCCTCCAATGAAGGCAAAGGGGCCGGGGCGTCACTCATCGGCCTGCCTCGCCAGCAGCTCCGAGGCGGCGCTCGCCGGGTCGAGCTCGCGTCGCACGACGCGCTCGAGCAGCTCCGCGGTCTCCGGGTCGGCAGCGGCGGTCGTCTCCATGCGGCGGCGCATGCGTGAGGTAGCAATGCCGAGGACCTCGTTGCGCAAGTTGCGGGCCCGCCGCTCATCCAAAGTGCCCGCGGCCTCGATGTGGGCGCGGTGCTCGGCGATCGCCTCCGCCAGCTCAGCAACGCCCTCGCCCCGCGCCGCCTCAGTGCGCAGAATCGGCACCTTCCAGCCCGCGGGATCGTGCGAGAGCGCCAGCACGCCGCGCACCTCGCGCACCATCGTGTCGGTCATCGGGTGGTCGGCCTTGTTGACGACGATCACGTCGGGGATCTCCATCACGCCTGCCTTCAGCGCCTGGATCGAGTCGCCCGAGCCGGGCATCAGCGCCAGCACAATCGTGTCGGCGTGGTCGACGATGTCGATCTCGGCCTGGCCGACGCCAACGGTCTCAATCAGCACGTCGTCCTTGCCAGCGGCATCCATCGCCAGGGCGACCTGCAGCGCCGCCTCGGAGAGGCCGCCGAGGGCACCGCGCGAGGCCATCGAGCGGATGAAGACGCCGGGATCGAGGAAGTGGTCGGAGAGGCGGATGCGATCGCCGAGCAGAGCGCCGTGGGTGAAGGGGCTGGAGGGATCGATCGAGAGCACCGCGACCTGGCGCTCCTGCTTGCGCAGCTCGCCGGTGAGAGCGCCGATCAGGGTGCTCTTGCCGACGCCGGGCGGACCGGTGAAGCCGACGATGCGGGCGGCGCCAGTGCGCGGGTAGACCTCGCGCACGAGATCCCAGCCGGCCGGGTCGTCGGACTCGATCAGGGTGATCGCCCGCGCCAGGGCGCGCTTGTCGCCGGCAACGAGGCGCTCGGCGAGCGGGGCTGTCTTGGCAACGTCGGCCACGGATCGGTGAGTCTAGAGTTCCCGCCGCCGTGATTCCCACGATCCGCTTTCTCTCCCGCCAGGGAATGCTGAACCGTAGATACGGGCGGCTGCTCGTCCGTTACCTACGGCGGCGTTTCTTCACGGCGGCGGGCCGACGCTGGCGCACCGACGGGCTCGTCTTCTTCGGCCGCGGACTCGAATTGGAGATCGCGGCAAAGGGTCAAGTCGATTTCGGTCGCTTCGTCTGGATCGGAGACGGGACCAAGATCCGCTGCCACGAGGGCCGGGTCGAGATCGGCGAAAAAACGGTGATGGGTCAGGAGTGCACGATCTCGGCTTACCAGCACGTGCGAATCGGCCAGCAGTGCGTGATCGCCGACCGAGCGATGTTCATCGACTTCGATCACGGTGTGGTCGAAGTCGAGCGACCGATTCGCCAGCAGGGCATCTACAAGCGCGACGTCTTGGTCGGCTCCAACGTCTGGATCGGCTACGGCGCCTGCGTCCTGCGCGGCGTCAGCGTCGGCGACAACGCGATCGTCGGCACCAACTCGGTCGTCACCAAGGACGTGCCAGCCAACGCGGTCGTCGCGGGAATCCCGGCACGGATCATCCGCATGCGCGATGCGCCTGAGCAGCTGCGCTGGCCGGACCCGGTAGAGCCGGACCCCGCGGCTTGGACCACCCTGCAGCCGCCGACCTAGTTCCTCTGGCTCCAAGGTCTAGCCTGAGTAGACAGGAATGAAGCTTTCTGTCTGGTAGCTGATACATTTCACTCTGATAGCAACTGTGGACTGGCCTGCAGCGGCACAGCCTCCTGAGAGGACGGTGACGATCGCTCCCTGGAAGACAATACGTTTCCATGGATATCGCTGCCCGCTTTGGGGAAAACCTCAGCCGCGTTCGCAAGCGCGCCGACCTCTCACAGGAGGAGCTCAGCGTTCGCGCCTCGCTGCACCGCACCGAGATCAGCCAGCTCGAGCGCGGCCTGCGCGTCGCCCGCGTCGACACGCTGATCAAGCTGATCGGCTCGCTCGAAGTCTCGGCCGACGAGCTGCTCGTCGGCATGGACTGGGAGCCCGGCGGCACCCGGATCGGCAAGTTCAAACCGCGGGACTAGGACGAGCGAGACTGCAGCGCCTAGGCGCGGGTGGACTTGACGCCGACCATGTCGGCGTAGACCGCGACGGTCTGCTCGGCGACGTCGCCCCAGTCGAACCGGCGCAGGTGCTCGTAGGCTTCGGCGACGAGGCTACGGCCGAGCTCGTCATCGGAGAGAACGCGGATCGCCATCTCGGCCAGCGCTTCGGGATCGTGGGCGCGGAAGCGCAGACCGGCCTCCTCGTGGGGGACGACCTCGCGCAGACCGCCGGTGTCGGCGACGATGCAGGGGCAGCCCGAGGCCATCGCCTCGAGCGCGACCAGGCCAAAGGGCTCATAGATCGAGGGAACCACGGTGAGGTCGGCGATCCGGTAGAGCGAGTGCAGCACGTCGTCGCCGATCCAACCGAGGAAGGTGCCGTGCTCCATCAGGCCCAGCTCCTCGGCCTGCTTGTGCAGCTCGGCCTCGTGGGTGCCGGAGCCGGCGATCAGGAAGCGGGTGCCCGGCACCTCCTCGATCAGACGCGGCATCGCCTCGAGCGCGAGCTGGAACCCCTTCTCGTAGACAAGGCGCCCGATCAGCAGCACCAGCTTCTCCTCGGGGGCAGCGAACTCCGAGCGCAGGCGGGTCAGCTCGGCGGGATCCTGCGGCTGCAGGTCATCGGGGTCAATCCCGTTGGGGATGACCGAGACGCGCTGCTCGTCGACGCCGAAGATGTCGGCGATCTGCTCGCGCATGTAGTGGGAGCAGGCGATCACGCGGTCGGAGCGGTTGGTGATCCAGCGCTCGACCCCGTGGATGTAGGTCTGCGGGTGCTTGTCGACCCAGCCTTGATGACGGCCGTGCTCGGTGGCGTGGATCGTCGTCACCAGCGGCGCGTCGAAGCGTTTGGCGAGGTGGTCGCAGGCGTTGGCGACGAGCCAGTCGTGGCCGTGGACGAGGTCGAAGCTGTAACGGTCGCCGAGCTCGACTCCGGCGGCGAGCATGTCGGAGTTCATCCGCTCGACCCAGGCGACGAACTCGCCGAGGTCGGTCGGGCGCTTGGGCTCGCGGATGCGGTGGATCGTCACTCCCCCCCGCCGCTCCTCCGCCGGCGACTCCTCGCCGCCGCGGGTGAGCACGTGGACCTCGACCTCGCGGTCGACCAGTGCCTCGGAGAGCTTGCGCACGTGACGGGCCAGGCCGCCCTCGATCAGCGGCGGGTACTCCCAGGAGAGGATGAGGACTCGGGTCATCAGAACTGTTCGCACCCCGATCGCCACGGATTCGAACACCCGGAGGTCACCGTGTCGATCGGTGTGCTCACGGCTGCAGCAGTGGCGAGAGGCTCAGGTCAGGGGCTAGTGCGCGCGTGCGCGGGTCGGCGATGGCCGGAGAGTCTATGGCCTCCAGGGCGGTTTCGGAGTGGGAAATGGCTCGCTGGTAGGCGTAGTCGCCCGCCTGGCGTCGCTGGTCGAGGAAGGCCCAGTCGCTCGACTGGGCGGCAAGCAGCTCGCGCGCGGCGCGCTTGGCCGCGGCGCCGCGCAGGCCACCGGAGAGGGCGCGCAGGAGGCGCAGCTCCAGGCGCCGGGCGCCCCAGGCGAGGTCCGCCACCGCCGGCGAGTCCCAGGTGCGCAGGTCCTTCTCCTCACCCCAGGTCGAGGCGTGCAGCGGCCGCTCGAGCGGCTCGTGCTCGGCGAGGGCCTCGGGCACGGTGAGCAGGCGCACGCCGGCGGCGTCCGCTCCGGCCAAGACGTCGCGCAGCCAGATCGCGCCCTCCGACCACCAGTGGCCGAGCAGCTCGGTATCGATCGCGAAGACGAGCAAGCCGCGGCGACCGTGGGCGGCGCGGTACTCGCGCAGACGCGCCTCCACGGCAGCCAGGAACTCAGCGGCCTGGCGGCGCGCCGCCGCCGCGCCCGCCGCCGGGTCATAGCCACCCCCACCGACCTTCCAGATCCGCACGCCGCGCAGCGACTCGCCGGCGAACTGGGCGTGGGCCGGGTCGGAGGGGTAGCCATCCAGCGACCAGAGCCACTGGATCGCCTCCCAGTCGATCGGCAGCGCCACCGGGCTGGCCTCGGTGGCGACCGGCGCCAGTGCCTCGAGCGGCTGCCGGTGGCGGCTCTGATCGACGCAGAACCAGCGCACGCCCTGCTCGGCCAATCGCCACTCGAGGCCGGGCGCGTAGGCGCACTCAGGGAGCCAGAAGCCGCCGTCCCAGTCGAAGCGGCGGCGGTGTGAGCGAATGCCGGCGTCGAGCTGCAGGCGCAGGCCCTCGCGGCTGGCCAGGAGCGGCAGCACGGCGTGCGTCGCCGCCGAGGTCGCGAGCGCAATCCGACTCTCGGCGGCAACACGCTGAAAGGAGCGCAGCGGATCTCCCCCATCCGCATCGAGCAGCTCCAGGGCGTGGGCGTAGCGCGCATGCTCGGCTTCGCAGGCCGCGCGACATTCGGCGTCGACCTCCTCGACGTCGGCCGCGGCCGCGGCGATCCGCCAATCGACCAGGAAGCGGCGCAGCCGTTCCCGCACGCCCGCGTCCTCGAGCTGGTCAGCGAGGACGGGGGTGATCGTCATCGTCAGCCGCTCGGCCACCTCCAGCACCGGCAGGTAGGAACGAACGACGGCGTCGAACAACCACTCCTCGCCAAAGGGATAGGTCCCAAAGCCCTCGACGTAGGGCATGTGGGAGTGAAGGACGATGGCGAGGTCGCCGGCGCTCTCCTCAGGGGCCATGGCAGACAGCGATGAAGTCGAGCGCGCGGTCGAGGTCGCCCTGCCGAAGGGCGAAGTCGGAGCTGTTGATCGCGGGTGTGAAGCGATCGTAGAAAGGCTTGCTCAGGCCCAGCGCCTTGTGCACCCGGTCCCAGCCAAGCTTCAGCGCCAGCTCGTGGGCGCGCAGCTTGCGGGCGTGGAAGAGCCCGTAGAGCTCCACCTGGGGGAAGTGCTCCTCGCAAAGCTGGCGGAACTCGGCTGCGCGGTACTCGCGCACGTGCCAGGGATTGTCGGACTTCTCCGCCCCGGGCGGCGCCAGGGTCAGCAGGTTCGGCGTCGAAACGTAGGCCACCCCACCCGGCTCGAGCATCGAGCGGAAGTGGTCGAGAATCGCGCCGGCGTCCTGAACGTGCTCGATCGTCTGCAGGAAGACGACGGCGTCGCAGGGCTCGGCGAAACTTTCGACCAGGTCACGCTCGAAGCGCAGGTTGGGGCGGACGTAGCGCAGGCGAGCGTGCTCATGGGCCTCCGGGTTGGCGTCGACGCCGACGACGCTCGCCGCCGCGCTCGCGAGCACGTTCGAGCCGTAGCCCTCGCCGCAGGCCATGTCGACTACGCGCACGCCGCCGAGTCGCGCCGCGATCCACTGGTAGACGACGAGGTGGCGCTGATACCAGTAGTTCTCCTCGGGCACGTCGGGCAGGGTGCGCTCGCCGGTCAGCGGCAGCGGCGGCACCCCGTCGGGCTGGTTGAGCTGGACGTATTCGCGTGTCATCGGAAACAAATTTCGCGCTTCGCTCGCGGCGCAAAGGAATCAGATATGGATGCTTGCTCGCTCCGCACTCACGGGGACCGTATTGAGCAGCCGGCAAGCCGTGCGTTACGCCGATCCGCGTAGAGTTCCGCGCCATGCCAGCCTCCCCCACCGCGACCGCGGATCACATCAAGGACGTCAACACCCGCTACCACGACGCCGCCGCCGACGAGTACGACGCCAAGTGGGGCATCGACTTCGGCGCCACCGGCCAGGAGCAGGTGCGCCAGAAGCTGGTCAAGGCGCTGGGAGGAAAGGACGGGGCCAGCTTCGGCCGCGGACTGGAGATCGGCTCCGGTACCGGCTACTTCTCGCTCAACCTGCTGCAGCTCGGGGCGATCGAGAGCCTCACCGCGACCGATATCTCGCCGGGGATGCTGAAGCGCCTGGCCAACACAGCCGCTGGCCTTGGCCTCGAGGTCGAGACGGTCCAGACCGAGGCGGAGGTGCTGCCCTTCGAGGACGAGAGCTTTGACCTCGTCTTCGGCCACGCCGTGCTCCACCACATCCCCGACCTCGACAAGGCCTTTGCCGAATTCCGCCGCGTGCTGCGGCCCGGCGGGGCGATCGCCTTTGCCGGCGAGCCCTCGCGCTACGGCGACCGTCTGGCGGCGCTGCCCAAGCGCGCCGGCCTGTTCGCGGCCCCGGCTTGGCGGCGCGTCGTCGGGGCCAGCGCGCGCGCCGTCGCCGAGGGCGAGCAGTCCCACGACCACTCCCTGGAGAGCGAGGTCGACGTCCACGCCTTCGCCCCCGCCGACCTGCGGCGTTTTCTGCGCGACGCCGGCTTCGAGGACCGCCACGTCGGCGGCGAGGAGCTGCTTGCCAACGCCTGGGGCTGGGGTCTGCGCACGGTCGAGTCGAGCGCCGAGCCCGAATCGATCTCCTGGGGCTGGCGCCGCTTCGCTTTCAACAGCTACATGGCGCTGCAGAAGGTCGACAGCCGCCTGCTCGAGCCCCACCTGCCGGCCGAGCTCTTCTACAACCTGCTCGTCTCCGGCCGCAAGCCGGCCTAGCGCTTTTTCGGCTCACGCCGGGCGCGGAAGAGCTTGACGCCGGTGCCGATGCCCTTCAGCTTGCGCTCGCCGGCGAACGAGTAGGAGAAGCCCTCGCCGGCGGCGTCCTTGGCCGCGGCGTCGAGCAGCACGCTGCCCGGCCGGGCGACGGCGGTGAGGCGGCTGGCGAGGTTGACGGCGCGACCGTAGTAATCGCCGGACTGGGCGATGGTCGGTCCGACCGCCATTCCGGCGCGCAGGAAGGGAAACTCCTCGCCTTCGTCCTCGGCGGCATCGATCAGCTCGAGCGCCGCGTCGAGCAGCGGCTCGACCTCGACCGAGACAAGCATCGCCGCGTCGCCGATCATCTTCACCAGCCGCACGGGTGGCTCGGCCACAGCGGCCGCCATTTCCTCGAAGCGACCGGCAACCAAGCCCAGCTCCTCGGGCGCGATCTCCTCGCCGAGGCGGGTGAACTCGACCAGGTCGGCAAAGCAGACCGCGCGGTCGACGGAGCCACTGATCTCGCCCGAGGCAAGGTCGGCGGCACCGATCACGTCACGGCGAATCTGCTCCAGGGTGTGCGCCCGCAACGCGTAGAGCAGGGTCGGCTCAAAGACCGGCAGCATCTGATCGGCCGCATCGGCGAAGCGCAGGGCAAGGTCGCGCTCGGTATCACCGGGCTGCATCAGGGTGCGGATCATCAGCTCGCGGTTGCCCTCGGCGATCCGCGCAGTCGCCATGCCGATCGTCCGCGCCACCTGCAGGATGCCGTCCTCCGGCAGGCCGGCGTCATAGAAGGCCTTGGTCCGCCGCGCCGCTTCGAGGTCGGAGTCGGTGAGGGTCCGCTCGTCGGGGTCGGGATAGGGCAATCCAAGCGCCGCCGAGGCGCGCTGGAGGAGCTCGAGATCGGCACCGGAGAGCTCGGCAATTTCGCGCGGTGAGTAACGCGGGCCGTCGCCGGCGATGCGGCGCTCGACCGGCAGCAGGGTCAGGCGCCCCGCCTGCACCGCTTCGCGCAGCTCATCGAGCTCCACCCCTTCCCCCGCGAGCTGCTCGAGCAGGATCAGGCGGTCGCGGCGCGCATCTCCTTCGAGTCCGTCGAGCAGTCCCTCGGCTTCGAAGTCGATCATGCGACCGCCACGCTACCGCCACGGCGGGGGTCTCCGCCTCCACTGAGGGCCCCACTGGTGCGCTCGCGGGCAACGGCCTGGGTGCCACCGAAGAAGAGGTTGATCGCCGGCCTGCGCAGGACCGGGATTCCGCGCGCCTCGATCCGCGCCAGCGCGTTCTCGTCAATCCCCGGCTCGGCCTGGACGGCGCCGTCCTCGAAGTGCAGTCGTGGGGCTCGCACCGCATCGCCCGCACTCATGCCCTGCTCGACCGCGCGCACGATCGTCTGCAGGATCGCCGAACGGATCCGGTTGGAGCCGGCGCTGCCGAGGCCGAGCTCGATCTCGCCGCCGCGCAGGACCACGGTCGGCGCCATCATCGAGGGCACCCGTCGTCCGGGCGCGATCGCGTGGAAGCCGAGCGGGTTGAGGTCCTCCTCGCCGAGCATGTTGTTGAGGATCACACCGGTGCCGGGCACGAGCACGCCGGAGCCGGAACCGTTGGAGCAGGTGACGTTGGCGCACATCCCGTTGCGGTCGAGGGCGGAGATGTGGGTGGTCGAGCCGAGCAGATCGTCGGCGGATGCATCGAGGGCAGCTGAATCGAGCAGGCTCGCCTCCAGGCCGTCCCCGTAGAGCGCCTCGGCGAAGGCCTCGCCGCGGGCGGCGTTGGCAGCGCCCATCGCCGCGACCAACTGCTCGGGACCACTGCGCCCGCCGAGCCGCTCGAGCAGGCCGAGGCAATAGGCAATCAGGATTCCGCCCGAGGAGGGCGGCGGGTTGGTCAGCACCTCGGTGCCGCGGAAGCTGGCTCGGATCGGCCGCCGCTCGATCGGCTCGTAGGCAGCGATGTCGCTGCGGCCGAGGGTCCCGCCGTTCTCGATCACGTAGTCGCTCAGCGCCGCCGCGACCTCGCCGCGGCAGAAAGGCTCGGCTCCTTCGGCGCCGAAGCGTTCGAGCGCATCGGCCAGCTCGGCGAAGCGGAAGACCTCGCCCTCGCGCAGGGTGCGACCGGCCGCTGCGTAGAGCTCCCGCGTGCCCGGCAGACGAGCGTGGATCGGCTCGAGGATGTCGAGGATGTAGGCCTGCTCGGCGTTGACCGGCGCACCCTCGCGGGCCAACCTGACGCCCGGCCCGACCAGCTCGGCCAGGGGCATCGTGCCGAAGCGCTGCAAGGCCCGCTCGAGGCCGGCCGCGGTTCCCGGGACCCCGCAGGAGACTGGGCCGACGTAGAACGTCTGCACGGTCTCAGCATCGAAGTGGACCGGCACCGGGACCAGCTCGGCGCCGCGCTCGACTCCATCCTTGCCCGGCGCCGCGACGAAGAAGTCAAGCAATGACGTCTCCCCCTCCTCGTGGACCATCATGAAGCCGCCGGCGCCGAAGCCAGTCAGCGGGCTCTCAACTGCGAAGGAGGCGAGCACCGCGGCAACCGCGGCGTCGACGGCGTTGCCGCCTTCACGCAGCACCTGCGCCCCCGCCTCGGCGGAGAGTGGATGGCCCGCAGCGACAACCCCGCTCAAAACACAGGTTCGCGCGTCGATCGACACGGATTGGAACCCCCGGAAGTCACCGTGCCGATCGCCGCGCTCACCGGGCGGAGGGTCTACCCGGGTAGGAACTCTGGGACGTCGATGCCGCCGAGATCGCCGGAGCGCTCGGGGCGTCGCCCGCGCGGCGCCTCTTTGGTGCGCCGGATGGTCGGCTCCGCGACCCGCCGCTGCGGAACTGGGCGGCCGTCAAAACGGGTAGCGACCACAGTCACCCAAACCTGGTCGTTGAGCTCCTCGTCGACGTTGGCGCCGAAGATGATGTTGGCGTCTGGGTGGGCGGCTTCGCCGACCAGTTTGGCCGCCTCACTGACCTCAACAAGGGAGAGGTCGGCGCCGCCGGTGATCGAGAGCAGGATCGCCCGGGCGCCCTCCATCGAGGTCTCGAGCAGGGGCGAGGAAATCGCTTTTTCGGCCGCCAGCACGGCGCGGTCGTTGCCGTGGCCCATGCCGATGCCGAGCAGCGCCCGGCCGGCCTCGGACATGATCGTGCGCACGTCGGCGAAGTCGAGGTTGATCACGGCGGGCAGCGTGACCAGGTCGGAGATGCCCTGCACGCCCTGGCGCAGGACGTCGTCGGCGACCTGGAAGGCCTCCACCATCGAAGTCTGTTGGTCAAGCACCTCGAGCAGGCGGTCGTTGGGGACGACGATCAGCGTGTCGACCTCGGCGGCCAGTTCCTCGATGCCCTTGTTGGCCTGGTTGCCGCGGCGGCTGCCCTCGAAGCTGAACGGCTTGGTGACGATGCCGACGGTAAGCGCGCCGACCTCGCGGGCGAGGCGGGCGATCACCGGCGCTGCCCCGGTACCCGTGCCGCCGCCGGCACCGGCGGCGACGAAGACCATGTCGGAGCCCTTGAGCAGGCGCTTGATCTTGTCCTGTTCCTCGAAGGCCGAGCGGTGGCCGAGCTCGGGATCGGCGCCGGCGCCGAGACCGCGCGTCGCCTCCTCGCCGATGTGAACGGTGACGTCGGCCATGCAGAGCTGCAACGACTGAAGATCGGTGTTGACCGCCATGAACTCAACACCCGGAATCCGCGCCTCGACCATCCGGTTGACCGCGTTCACACCACCGCCACCAACACCGACGACCCGAATTACGGGCTGGTGCGGCTCCCCACTTCCGGGCGGCTCGTACTCCGGCTCCTCCCGCCCATAACGAGGCGATTCCACAATCGGCTCCAACTCCCGCCGACCCTGGGCCGGCTCCTCGGAGAAGACCCTCTTCAGCCGCTCGGGAGGAGTCTCACTGTGCTCTTCGAGAGAGGAACTCTCCTGTCCCTGATCGTAGGGGCCATGCGCATCTCCAGCGGGTGGCGTCGAGGGTGGGACGTCGCCCGCAGCTTGCGAGGACGACGTGTCACCCTCGGCGACAGGACCCGCTGGCTGATCCCCTTGTCCCTCGTCAGTAGTGGACTTGAAGAGATCCGAAAGAGGCCCCTCCCTCATGCTGGCCCGCTTGTCACGCCTGCTCATGTGCCAGGACCTCCTTCGCCAGGTCTCGGTAGTAGCCCGCAGCGTTGCTCTGCGGATCGTACTTGAGCACACTCGCACCCTTGACCGGAGCCTCGGCGAACTTGATCGCCTTGCGAATGCGTGACTTGAAGACGAGCTCGCCGAAGTTCTCCTCGAGGATCTCGACCGCCTCCTTGGCGTGAACGGTACGGGTATCGAGCATCGTCGGCAGGATGCCCTCGATCTTGACCGCTGGGTTGAGGTTCTCCTGGATCATCTTCAGCGTGTTCTGCAGCTGGACCAGCCCGCGCATCGAGAGGTACTCACACTGCACGGGAACGATCACCTTGTTGGCGGCGGTGAGCGCGTTGATCGTCAGCAGCCCGAGGCTGGGCGGCGTGTCGATGCAGACGAAGTCGTAGTTGGCCGAGACTTCCTTCAGCGACTTCTCCAGCGAGCGCTCGCGGCCGATCTTGGTGCTCATCGCGATCTCGGCGCCGGCCAGGTCGATCGAGGCGACGGCGATGTCGATCTCGCGGTGCTGGATGATCTCGGCCATCGGCATGTCGTGGACGAGCACGTCATAAAGGCTCTTCTCGACCTTGTCCGGATCAATCCCCTGACTCATCGTCAGGTTCCCCTGCGGATCGAGGTCCACGCAGAGCACCCGGTGCCCGGACTCGGCAAAGGCAACAGCAAGATTCAGCGTCGTGGTCGTCTTCGCGACCCCGCCCTTCTGGTTGGCAAAGGCGATCACCTCAGCGCGCTTGACCGGCACCTCCGGCTCAGCGGGCTGCTTCACCACAACCTCGTGCCGGCTCGGCGCAAGCAGATCCCGCGGCATGAACCGCTCCGGCTCGTCCACCGGCTTCTCAGCCACGGCTGCCGGTGCCGCCGGCGTTGCCTCCTCAGCTACCTCGGGCGCCGCCGGAGGAACATCGTCAAGCTCAACCGCATCTCCCGCGGGTGGTGTGGCGGTGGGCTCCTCGCCCGCAGCTTGCGAGGACGAGGAGCCCTCCGCCACGACAGGACCCGCGGGCGTGGGGCGCTCGGGTACGACTTCCTCCATCTCCTCGAGCTCCTCAACGATCGGATGCCTCTCGTCTTCGGTAGGCGGGGGCGCGAACTTGTTCTTGCGGCTAAGGAATCCCATTGCGCGGGTATTCGCATAGCCACCCGCTTTTCCTGCCAGCCTCAGAAATTGCTAGGAATCACCCGGTAACCGATCTCCTCGACAAGCGACTGGTCTTCGTCACCGGCAAGGGCGGCGTCGGCAAGACCACGGTCGCCGTGGCGCTTGGCCTGCGCGCTGCGGCCGAAGGCAAGCGGACGATCGTCTGCGAGGTCTCCTCACAAGAGAACGCCTCGCGGATGTTCGAGCACACCGAGGTCGGCTTCCACGAGGTCGAGATGGAGGAGAACCTCTGGTCGATCTCGATCGACCCCGACGAGTCGATGCGCGAGTACGTCCTGCTGCAGCTGAAGGTGCGGGCGATGCGCGACATGCTCTTCCGCAGCCGCATCTTCAACTACCTCGCCGCCGCCACGCCCGGGCTCAAGGAGCTGGTCACGATCGGCAAGATCTGGGAGCTGGCCCAGCTCGACCGCAAGGTCAAGAGCGGGCGCAAGTACGACCTGGTGATCGTCGACGCTCCCGCCACCGGCCACGGCATCGGCTTCCTGCAGACGCCGCGCACCTTCGCCGCGATCGCCCGGGTCGGCCCGATCCACTCGCAGGCGCAGCAGCTCGACCGCTTGATCACCGACCGGGAGCACACCGGGGTAGCAATCGTCGCCCTGCCCGAGGAGATGCCGGTAAACGAGTCCGCCGCGCTCGAGCGCGACCTAATCGACGATGTTGGCGTCGCCGTCGACCGCGTCTACATGAACGGTCTCTACCCGGAGCGCTTCACGGGCGAGGAGCCCGAACAGCTCGCCGCGCTTACCGACGAGGAGGACGCCGGCCTGCGCGCCGCGGTGCGGGCCGGGCTCTCCGAGCACAACCGGGCGCGCTCACAGCGTGCCCAGCTGGCCCGCCTGCGACGGCGCGTGCAAGCGCCGGTCAAGTCGCTGCCCTTCCTCTTCGAGCCCGAGCTCGGCATCGAGGGCGCCCGCCAGCTGGCGAGGAAACTGGGCTGATGCCGGGGGTCGGCGACATCCTCGAGGGCAAGGACATCTGCATCTGCGCCGGCTCCGGCGGCGTCGGCAAGACGACGACCTCGGCGGCGATCGCGACCGGGATGGCAGCGCGCGGGCTCAAGGTCTGCGTGCTGACGATCGACCCGGCCAAGCGCCTCGCCGACTCGCTCGGCCTGAAGGAGCTGGGCAACGAGGCCAAGCAGGTCGACCCGGCCCTCTTCGCCCAGCAGGGCGTCGAGATCAAGGGCGAGCTCTGGGCGATGATGCTCGACGCCAAGGCCACCTTCGACGAGCTGGTCGCCCGCCAGGCGCCGGACGAGGAGGCGCGCGACCGCGTCCTCAACAACCGCATCTACCAGCAGATCTCCAGCGCCCTGGCCGGTTCGCAGGAGTACATGGCGATGGAGAAGCTCTTCGAGCTGCACAGCGAAGGGCGCTTCGACCTGCTCGTCCTCGACACGCCGCCGAGTCGCAACGCGCTCGACTTCCTCGACGCGCCGAAACGGCTGACCCAGTTCATCGAGGGCCGCTCGCTGCGCGTCTTCATGAAGCCGACCGGCCTCGCCGCCAAGGTCGCGGGCCGGGGCGCCTCGGTGGCGCTCTCGGTCTTCAAGCGCATCGTCGGCTTCGACCTGCTCGCCGACCTAGCCGAGTTCTTCAACGCCTTCAGCGGCATGGTCGACGGCTTCCAGGCCCGTGCCAAGCGGGTCAACAGCCTGCTTGGCGATCCCCGCACCTGCTTCCTGGTCGTCTGTGGCCCGCAGGGCGAGCCGGTCGATGAGGCGGTCTACTTCCACCGCAAACTGGTCGAGGCGAAACTTCCCTTCGGCGGCGTGATCGTCAACAAGGTCCACTACCCGGCCGAGCAGCTGCGCGGCGACGGCGGAGACCTGACGGAGGCACTGAAGGAGAAGCTGGACAGCGAGGACCTGGCCCAGCGAGTCGCCGACAACTTCGCCGACTACCAGGCGCTGGCTGAGCGCGACGCGCGCAACATCGAGCGCCTCGCCAACGAGCTGCGGGCGCAGGGTGTGATCCGCGTCCCCTACCTGGACGAGGACGTCCACGACCTCGCCGGCCTGGCCGAGATCAACCGCTACCTGTTCGCAACGTCCGAGGAGAGGATCGAACTGGCTTCAGGCCGCGCCTGAGGCTTCTATTTACCGTCCCAGTCGCCGACGACCGGGACCGACCCTGCGCTTCCACGGGCGAAGATGTAGTCCGACGAGCCAGGGGCCAGGGAGTTGCTGAGGTGCCAGCTCTGGTCCCAAGGGTAGTAAGCGCCGGTGGAGTCCTTGCCGTCGCCATCCCAGTCACCAACCACCGGGATCGAGTTGGGCTCACCG